>Ga0105052_10003279_pt1 | contig 18847 bp, 20 predicted proteins | sample FRY03_FD_78094 | JGI IMG/M metagenome (GOLD analysis project Ga0105052, IMG submission 78094) | Freshwater microbial communities from Lake Fryxell liftoff mats and glacier meltwater in Antarctica - FRY-03 | ecosystem: Environmental > Aquatic > Freshwater > Ice > Glacier meltwater ... | reverse complement strand
CCTCGGTCAGCTCGCCCTCTGCTTCGATGGGTGAGATGTAATCCTTTTCCGACATGGCGCGGGGGTGTTTGAAGCTCCAATCCTCCCACATCAAAGCGCGTTTGGGGTCGGTATCATAGCGAATGATGTCAATCACGCGGTCAAGGTTCAAAAACGCAGTGATGAAGCCCTCAAGCACTTCCAGCCGGTGGTCGATCTTGTCCATCCGGTGCTGCGAACGGCGCTGCAACACATCACGGCGGTGGTCCAGAAACGCGCGGAGCACCTCCTTGAGGCTGCACACTTTGGGGGTGCGACCATCAATCAGCGTGTTCATGTTCAGACTGAAGCGCACTTCAAGGTCAGAGTTCTTGAACAGCATGCCCATCAACATGTCAGGATCGACGGTGCGCACCTTGGGCTCAATAATCAGGCGCACATCCTCGGCGGATTCGTCGCGGACATCGCCAAAGATCGGAATTTTCTTGATGTGAATAAGCTCTGCCAGCCGTTCGATCAGTTTTGATTTTTGTACCTGATACGGGATTTCGGTGACGACAATCTGCCACTGCCCCCGGCCCAGATCCTCCACCGACCAACGCGCGCGCAGCCGGAACGATCCGCGCCCCGTGCGGTAAGCATCAAGGATGTTGCCGCGCGGCTCCACAATCACGCCGCCAGTGGGGAAATCGGGGCCGGGCACCAAGGCCACCAGCGCATCATCAGCAATTTCGGGGTCTTTGATCATTGCATGGCAGGCATCAATCAATTCATGCAAGTTGTGCGGCGGAATATTGGTCGCCATGCCTACGGCAATCCCGCTGGACCCGTTGGCCAGCAGATGCGGAAAGGCGGCGGGCATGACCACGGGTTCTTCCAGCGTACCGTCATAATTGGGGCGGTAATCCACCGCGTTTTCGGCCAAGCCTTCCATCAGCTTTTCGGCAATCGCGGTCAAGCGCGCTTCGGTGTAACGGCTGGCGGCGGGGTTATCGCCGTCGATGTTGCCAAAGTTGCCCTGCCCTTCGACCAGCGGATAGCGCACGGCAAAATCCTGCGCCAAGCGCGCCATCGCATCATAAATCGCCATATCGCCATGCGGGTGATAGTTACCCATCACATCGCCAGAGATTTTCGCCGATTTGCGAAAGCCCCCTGTGGGTGACAGTTTAAGCTCTCGCATCGCATATAAAATCCGGCGGTGTACCGGCTTCAACCCATCGCGGGCATCAGGCAGCGCGCGGTGCATGATCGTGGACAGCGCATAGGTCAGATACCGGTCGCCAATCGCGCGGCGCAACGGCTCGGACACGGTCATGGGCTGGGTGCTGGGATTATCGGGCATTTTTGTCATAGTTCCGTCTTTAGTAGGGCTATGCGGAACGGTCCAGCCGAAACGGCGTTAAGAGGGGTAGGCCGAGAGCGAGATTTTTAAATCATGAGCGCGTTTTTGATTTTTTCCCACAGGCAGAGGTGTCATAATTGTGGGAAGACGACAGCGGCGACGCAAGGACTGGGTGGGATGGATTATGTTTAAGCTGGTGTTCGTTTTGGCGGCCGGAATGTTCGTGACCTTGTTGATCGGGGGCGAAGACAACGGGCAAGTGCGTCAAGGTTTGGTGGGTGTGGAACCTGCAACGGAAGCGCTGGTTCAACCGGCGGCGGCCGTGCCGGCAGCCGAGGCCTTGCCAGCCCAAAACGCCGCCGTGAAACTTATAACCTTTACACCCATGGCAGTGCACCCCCAAACCTGCCCAACCCGCGCCGATTGTCGGTGCCTTCGTGTTGGAGGGCGTCGACGAGACCAAATTGGTTGAAGCTGCGCCAACGCCGGTCGCTGCACCAGACGCGTTACCCGTGCTTTATGTCATCAGCAATTCGGTGAATGTGCGCGGCGGCCCCTCTACCAATTTTGAGGTGGTGGGGCGTTTGACCCGGGTCGAAGCGGTGACGGTTGTGTCGCCAGCCGAGGACGGCTGGGTGCAAATCCGCATTGAAGGTGACGGGGTTGAAGGCTTTATCGCCGCGCGGCTGTTGACCGATATTGCCCCGGCGAATTGATCTTCAGCGCCTGATCGGGGCCGAAATATGACGCAAAAATCGATTCTGATTACGGGCTGTTCTTCTGGTATCGGGCTTGATGCGGCGCGAACGCTTCATTCCCGTGGGTGGCGCGTGTTCGCGACCTGCCGGGCCGAGGCGGATTGCGAGCGGCTGCGCGGCGAAGGGCTGGAAAGCTTCCGGCTGGATTATGACGACACCGACAGCCTTGATATAGCCATGGCCGAGGTGGTGGCCCGCACTGGCGGCACCCTGGACGCGCTGTTCAACAACGGCGCTTTCGCCATTCCCTGCGCCTATGAGGATTTGCCCCGCGATGCGTTCCGCGCAATTCTGGAAACCAATCTGATCGGTTATCACGACCTGACCTGCCGCGTTCTGCCCTTGATGCGCGCGCAAGGCCATGGGCGCATCGTCAACAATTCCTCTATTCTGGGCATGGTCGGCTATCGCTGGCGCACCGCCTATGTCGCCACGAAATTCGCGCTGGAGGGGATTACGGACGTGCTGCGGCTGGAGTTGCGCGGGACGGGGATTCATCCGATCCTGATTGAACCCGGCCCGATCACCACGAAATTCCGCGACAATTCTGCCGTGCAATTCCGGCGTTGGATCAAATGGAAAACCTCGGCCCATCGGGGCGAATATGCGAAAGTGATCGCGCGGTTCGAGGCCAATACCGGGCCGGATAAGTTCGAGTTGCCAGCCTCTGCTGTTACCGACAAGCTGATCCACGCGCTGGAAAGCCCCCGGCCAAAAGCGCGCTATTATGTGACGGTGCCCACGCATATCATGGGTATTGCGCGGCGGATTTTGCCGGTCTGGGCGCTGGACCGGTTGCTTGCAGGCAGCAAACGCGCCTGAAAGACTTCCGATCACCGGCGTTTTTCCTTCGCTTTTCCGGCGCAGCCAATTACATCCCCTTCAAACTTAAAGGGACATATCATGCTTAGCGACCCACTTTTCATCATCGCCGCCATCGCCTGCCTTGGCGTGTTGGTCATTCTGGCACTGGGCATCGGCACATTTGGCAAAGGTGGCGAGGGGTCGGCGAAACGGTCCAACAAGCTGATGCGCTACCGCATCTATGCCCAAGGGATCGCGGTGGCGCTGATCCTGCTCTTTGTATTTGTTCGAAAAATGGGGGCCTGAAAATGGTTGTTCTGTCAAAAATCTACACTAAAACTGGCGATAAGGGCGAAACCGGCCTTGGCAATGGCGACCGCGTGGCCAAGCACTGCCTGCGCGTTTCGGCTTACGGCACGGTGGATGAAACCAACGCAACCTTGGGCCTTGCCCGCCTGCATTCCACCGGCGACATGGATGCAGCCCTTGCGCGCATCTCCAACGATCTGTTCGATCTGGGGGCCGATCTTTGCACCCCCGACCGCGAGACTGATGCGACGGCCCCCTACCCCCGCCTGCGGATGGTGGACAGCCAAGTGGCGCGGCTGGAGGCGGAAATTGACGTGATGAACGCCAAATTGACCCCGCTGCGAAGCTTTATCCTGCCCGGTGGCAGCCCGCTTGCCACGCATATGCACCTATGCCGCACTGTGTGTCGGCGCGCGGAACGCCTGACTGTGGAATTATCGCAGGCCGAAGATGTGAACCCCGATGCTGTGAAATACCTCAACCGGCTGTCGGATTGGTTCTTTGTCGCGGGCCGCATCGCCAATAATGATGGCGCGGATGATGTGCTTTGGGTGCCGGGGCTGACCCGCTGACACCCCGTTTCGGCTGGGTTGGGTGAGGCCCTACCGCCTCGCCTGTGGTCTGGGCGGTAAAACGCGGCGTCCGTTGTCGCTAACATGACGATTTTAGCCTGTTTATTGCCCGGTCAAGATTATATCAAAGCGACAAGAGTTTCCGGGGCCTTCCGCCCTCTTCCCAAACCAAGGAGTCCGCGCCTATGAAGGTTCTTGTACCTGTCAAACGTGTGATCGACTATAACGTGAAAGTCCGCGTCAAGGCGGATGGCAGCGGAGTCGATCTGGCCAACGTAAAAATGTCGATGAACCCGTTCGATGAAATTGCGGTTGAGCAGGCTATCCGCCTGAAAGAGGCCGGCGCGGTGGAGGAAATCATCGTCGTCTCCATCGGTGTGAAGCAGGCGCAAGAAACCCTGCGCACCGCTTTGGCAATGGGCGCAGACCGCGCGATTTTGATTGTGGCCACCGATGATGTCCAGACCGATATCGAACCCCTCGCCGTGGCCAAGCTGCTGAAAGCAGTGGTGGACGCCGAAGGGCCGGGCCTTGTTTTGTGCGGCAAGCAAGCGATTGACAACGACATGAACGCCACGGGCCAGATGCTTTCGGCGCTGCTGGGCTGGTCGCAGGCCACCTTTGCCTCCGAGCTTGCGATTGAGGGCGACAAGGCCGTGATCACGCGGGAAGTGGACGGCGGTTTGCAGACGATCAAAGTGGCGATGCCCACCGTTGTCACCGTGGATTTGCGCCTGAATGAGCCGCGCTATGCAAGCTTGCCCAACATCATGAAGGCCAAGAAAAAGCAAATGGATGAAAAAACCGCCGCCGATTACGGCGTCGATGTCACCCCGCGCCTGACCGTACAAAAAACTGTTGAACCAGCGGGGCGCAAGGCCGGAATCAAAGTTTCCTCGGTGGAGGAGTTGATTGCAAAACTCAGAGACGAAGCGGGGGTGATCTGATGGCTGTACTTCTTTTGGGCGAAGTGATCGACGGCGCTTTGGCAACCGATCAACTGGCGAAGACGCTTACGGCGGTGGCCTCGCTTGGCCCGGTGACCGTGTTGATAGCGGGCACTGGCGGCGATGCGGCGGCGGCAGAGGCGGCGGGTTTACAAGGCGTGTCGCGCGTGCTGTTCGCCGAGGATAACGCCTACTGCCATGCGATGTCCGAACCGACTGCGGCGCTGATCGTGTCGCTGGCCGGCGATTACAGCCATATCGCAGCCCCCTCGGGCGCCTATTCCAAATCGGTTCTGCCGCGCGTGGCGGCGCTGCTGGATGTGATGGTAATTTCCGAAGTGCTGGCCGTGATTGATGCCGACACGTTCGATCGCCCGATCTATGCGGGCAATGCGATCCAGACGGTGAAATCCATCGATGCGACCAAGGTGATGACCATCCGCACCGCCACTTTTGAGGCAGCAGGCACAGGCGGTTCCGCAGCGGTGGAAAATATTTCAGCTGACGTCGACGGCGCCTTGTCGGCTTGGGTGGAGGATAAGGTTGCAGCGTCTGACCGCCCCGAGTTGACCAGCGCGGGCATTGTCGTGTCCGGTGGGCGCGGTTTGGGGTCCGAGGCCGATTTTGCACTGATCGAATCGCTTGCCGACAAGCTGGGTGCCGCCGTTGGCGCATCCCGCGCTGCGGTGGATTCCGGCTATGCCCCGAATGATTGGCAAGTGGGCCAGACCGGTAAGGTCGTGGCCCCCGATCTTTATGTCGCGGTAGGAATTTCCGGCGCTATCCAGCACCTTGCGGGGATGAAGGACAGCAAGGTGATCGTTGCCATCAACAAGGATGAAGAGGCACCGATTTTTCAGGTTGCCGATTACGGGCTGGTTGCAGATTTGTTTACCGCCGTGCCAGAGCTGATCAAAAAGCTTTGAGTGTGCCAGGATTGCGGAACGGGGCGCCCAGGTCGGGCGCCCCTTTTCACTTTGACCCCAAAAGCTGGTGCAGCGCATCCCCAAGGGCATCCGCGACCTCACGGTGTGCCAAAGGGCCGGGAACCCCTTCGGCGGCGGGCCGTTCAAGCGGTGAAAACGCCATGTTTTCAACCCCTTCCGTGTTCGCGGCGCGGCTTGTCACCACCTCCAGATAGGCGGTGGCGAAAGGGCGCACCTCTTCGATCATTCCGGCATGCACCAGAACGGGATCGCCGTAAGCGTCAGCTCCGGCGCGGGCCGATTGGGGGGCGTGATCGGCCATCCACAACAACAAGGTTTTGCCCTTGATGCCACGCAAAAGCTGGCTCATCCGGGCAGCCCAGGTGCTTTGCAATTCCGCTGCCACCTTAACGAAACGATGTGGTGATACTTGGAACAAGGTTTGCAGCATGTGCCGGGTAAAGTGGAATTCGGTAAAATCCACCTCGCGGTAAATACTTTGGAGCCACGGATTTGCCCGCAAAAACCCATCGTTACGGCGCGGATGTACTGCATAAAAGCGGTTGCTCAGGTTATGAGCGCCGACAATTTGCACAATGGTCAGATCCGCCCGCGAGGCGATATCCAACACCTCTGGATCGTTCAAGAACACATCCGGCCCGGCGTTCATACAGCCAAGGTTGATCACCGTTCTGTCAGTTGCCGCTGACAAAAGGCTTGCGAAAGGGTCCGTCACGAACTTCCCATAGGTTTCCGTGCCACCGATCGCCACGCAATAGGGCCGCGCAAGGCTTTGCTTTGGCCCACGAAACAGCAGTTTAGACGCCCCGTAATAACACGGAAAATAATCGAGCGAAAAATCGCTCGGATACGCGTAAGCCATAGCACCCACCCAAATTTCATACACCCAAGACCGAGTGTGGCGCAGAACCCTTACAAATCTCCTAAATCCTGAATTTGGCTTGAATTCTCGGTATTTTCGGGAATTTCCATCTTTGGCCCGCGCGGCCTTGCACGCCCCCCCGTGCCGGGCCTATGGTCTGCGCGAGGCAAGATGCAGGAGCGTGGGTGATGGAGATCAAATCGGTTGGAATTGTGGGCGCGGGGCAAATGGGCAACGGGATTGCCCATGTGTTCGCGCTTGCTGGCTTTGACGTGACCCTGACCGACATCAACCAAGACAGTCTGGACAAGGCTGTTGGCCTGATTGACCGCAACATCGAGCGGCAGGTGACGCGCGGCAAAACCACGCCCGAGGCAAAGGCTGCGGCCATGGCGTGCATCAAAACCACCATGCGGCTGGCCGATATCGGTCCCTCCGACCTGATCATCGAGGCCGCGACCGAGCGAGAGACAGTGAAACAGGCGATTTTCGATGACCTGTTACCGCATCTTTTGCCACACACGATCCTGACCTCCAACACCTCCTCCATTTCCATCACGCGGCTGGCAAGCCGTACCGACCGCCCCGAAAAATTCATGGGGTTCCATTTCATGAACCCGGTTCCAGTAATGCAACTGGTAGAACTGATCCGCGGTATCGCAACCGACCGCCCAACCTATGAATCGCTGCTGACCGTGGTCGAAAAGCTTGGAAAAACCGCGGCGAGTGCCGAAGATTTCCCCGCCTTCATCGTAAACCGCATCTTGATGCCGATGATCAATGAGGCGGTTTATACGCTTTATGAAGGCGTGGGCTCGGTCAAGTCCATCGACGAATCGCTGAAACTCGGGGCCAATCACCCGATGGGGCCGCTGGAACTTGCCGATTTCATCGGGCTGGACACCTGCCTTGCCATCATGAACGTACTGCATGACGGGCTTGCCGATACGAAATACCGCCCCTGCCCTTTGCTTACGAAATATGTGGAAGCCGGCTGGCTTGGCCGCAAAACCCAGCGCGGGTTTTATGATTACCGCGGCGAGGTGCCGGTGCCGACCCGATAGGGTCTAGAAATCTTCGCCAAACAAGTTGGCCACCAAACGGTCCAACGCCTCCATCAGCGCTTCGGCTTGCGCGCCGTTGGTCTTGACGGAAATGCTGGTGCCCCGCGATGCGGCCAGCATCAAAATCCCCATGATCGAATCGCCAGACACGCTCATCCCGTCCTTTTCCACCTCAGCGCTGGCGTCAAAGCTTTCCACCACCTCCACGAATTTCGCTGAGGCGCGGGCATGCAGCCCCTTTTCGTTTACAATTTTCAGCACTCGTTCGGTCATAAAACATCACCGTCTTCGCCCAGATCGAGGCTGTTGATATACTTGCGGCCCGCAGCCAAGGCCAGACTTACTGCATCCGGCACGGCCAGCTCCCGCGATTTTGTCAATTTTATCAGCATTGGCAGGTTGGCACCGTATAAAATGCGCCGCCCCCGCCCGCAGCAGGCCAACAACGACAGATTGGAAGGGGAGCCGCCAAACAAATCAGTCACAACCACCACGCCATGGCCGGTATCCACACTGTCGGCGGCAGCGCAAATCTCGGTCTGTTTCAGCGCGCGGTCATGATCTTCCTCAATCGCCACGGCAATCATTCTGCTTTGCTTGCCCACGACATGTTCCACCGCAGAAAGATATTCGCGCGCCAGCCCCCCATGGGCCACGATGACGATGCCGATCACCCCTGATCACCCTGTCCCATTTGCGGGCTGCACTGCGGCCCTACGTTCCAATTCCCGATGGCGTTTTGCCACTGGCCAGCCTGCCTCTGCAAGCCTTGCCGCGATAAGTTCCGCAACGGCAACTGACCGATGTTGCCCCCTGGTGCAGCCAAAGCCAATGGCCAAATGCGTCTTTCCCTCATCCAACTGCGCGGGCATAAGGAAGAGGATAAGATCACTTACCTTCTCAATAAATTCCGCAAAGCGCGGGTCTTCTGCGATATGGGCTACCACGGCGGCATCGCGACCATCCATCGCACGCAATTCTGGCACCCAATGCGGATTTTGCAAAAACCGGCAGTCAAACACCATATCCACACCGCGTGGCACGCCGCGTTTGTAGGAAAAAGACTGGAAAGACACGGCAAGCCCCGGCGCCTGACTGCTGTCAAACCACAGCGCCACTTCCGCCCGCAGGTCATGTGGTGACATCTCTGTCGTCTCGATCAGGTGGTCTGCGCGGGCGCGGATCGGGGCCAGCAGATCCACCTCCAGCGCGATCCCGATCAGCGGCGTGCCGTCAGGGGCCAGCGGATGGCGGCGGCGGGTTTGGGCGAAACGGCGGATCAGCTCATCCTCGGCGCAATCAAGGTAGATCACGCTCAGCGATACCCGGGGGTTAACCGTCAGCCCATCAATCAATTCGATCAGTGCGGTGGCATTGAAATCCCGGTTGCGGGCATCAAGGCCAAGGGCAATCGGGCGGCCATGGCTGTGGCCTTCAATCAAGCGCGGCACAAGGCTGAGGGGAAGGTTGTCAATCACCTCATATCCCATATCCTCCAGCGCGTTGATCGCAGTGCTGCGGCCTGCCCCCGAGGGGCCGGTCACAAGAACGATGCGATGTTCAGCAGTCTGGCCGCTTGTCAGCATATTTGTCCGTCAATTCCGCCGCCCGGCGCGGGCGTATTGAATTATTCCATAGGGAAAGTGGCGGTACTGCGCGCCGAATACAAGGTCTATCGCAACGCCTAGCAGGTCGGTTTGGCGTCTTGCGGGCAGTCTTTCGGTTTCCACGCGGTCCAGATCGACCACAAGCCGAAGGGGGGCCGTGTCCAGCGTATCTGCGGCCAGCAGGCCCAGGCCCCGCGCCTCAATCATGCCGCGCAGCGGGGCGGGACAGGACGCGTTTACAACGCCGCCTGCGCGCATCAAAACCGTTTGATCATCCGCGATGAGCTGAGCGCCAAGCGCCATGAGCTGCAGCGCGAGCGCCGATTTGCCCGTCCCAGACGCGCCCAGAATCAAAATGCCCCGCCCGTCGATGGCAACCGCACTTGCATGAAGGGTTAAACCCGCCATCCGCCTAGACCGGAAGGCCCACCACAAAGCGCGCGCCCAGCGGTTCCGAGGTTGCGTCCACAGTGGTCGGGCGGATATTTTCGGCCCAGATCACACCGCCATGCGCCTCAACGATCTGTTTGGAAATCGCGAGGCCAAGGCCGGAATGATCGCCAAACTGCGCCACGGGGCGTTCGGAATAAAAGCGTTTGAACACTTTGGTCAAAGCCTGTTCAGGAATCCCCGGCCCGGTATCCTCGACCACGACCAACACCCGGTTTTCACGCCGCCGCGCCCAAACTCGCACCGCATCGCCTTCCTCGCAAAACGACACCGCATTGGTGATCAGATTGACAAAAACCTGCGCCAGCCGCCCTTCAAGCCCGCGAATGACGATCGGGTCACTGGGCAGGTCGGTGATGAAATCGACACCCTTTTGCTTGGCTTGCTCGCCCAGATAATCCGACAGATTGGCTAGCGTTTTGATGAGGTTGAACTCCTCCTCCTCCTCTTTCACCAATTCGCTGTCAAGGCGGGACGCGTTGGAAATATCGCTAACCAGCCGATCCAGCCTGCGGACGTCATGTTCAATCACAGCCAGCAGCTTTTCGCGCTGGTCGTCACGTTTGGCCACCCGCATCGTGCCCACGGCCGAGCGCAGACTGGCAAGCGGGTTCTTGATTTCATGGCTGACGTCGGCTGCGAATTGTTCGTTCGCGTCAATCCGGTCGTACAGGGCGGCGACCATGCCGCGCATTGCAACCGAGAGTCGCCCAATCTCATCGGGGCGGGCCGCCAAGTCAGGGATGCGCACCCGTCCCGGGGCCATTTTTCGCGCGTCCCGGTCGCGGCCCAATTCGGCGGCGGCGGCAAGATCGGACAAGGGGTTCGCAATGGTAGAGGCCAGAACAAGGCTGAGGCCGATGGAAACCAGCATGGCGATCACGAACATCTGCAACACCTGTTCTCGCTCATGCCGGACCAGTCGGTCAATCTCCCCTTCGGCAGAGGTAAGGGCAATCACGCCCAGCACCTCTCCCGCGCTCCAGATCGGGGTGGCGACTGAAAACAGCGTGCCACCCGCGGAATCCTTCGCCATGTTGGAGCTGGTCTGCCCCGCAAGCGCCGCCGCAAACCCGCTGCGCGCAAGGCTTTCACTGTCCACCTGCACGGCATTGCTTTGCGCGCCAGACAAGACACCCGAAACCGTTTCCCAGATGGCGTTGAGAAAATCGGTGATCAGCGTTGAATGGGTCTTTGCACCATCTGCCGATGCTGCGCGCGCGCGGCCTTCCGCGGCGGCAATCACCTGACCCGATTTATCAAAGACAAAGGCGGCCACCCCCGGCCCGATGGTCACCGCCGAAAGGGTGCCTGCCACGTCGATCCCCGCAGGATCGGTCAAGGCTGTGGCCGAAACTCCGGGCAGCTGCGCCTCAAACACATCCGCAACCAGCTCTGCCTCGGTCACAAGCCCTTGTTCGCGCTGCAAAACAAGGCTGTCACGAAAGGGGTTCATGAACAAGACGCCTGCAACCAGAATAACCAGCGCCATCATATTGAAAATAATGATCTTGCGCGCGAGGGGCGAGCGGTTCAGCGCGACAATGCCGCGCCGCCCGCGATAGCCGCGCAGTTCGGGTTCCACGAAGTCGGCAGGCGCTGTCCAGTCTTCCCCCAAAAGCACGTCACCGCTTTTGCGGCTTTCGGTTTTTTGACGTGACAAGGCAGAAGATATTTGCGGCGCAGTGATCATAGCAACGCGTCACTCTTCATTATAGCGATAACCGATGCCGTAAAGCGTTTCGATGGCTGCAAATTCATCATCGGCGCTGCGCATTTTCTTGCGCAAGCGCTTGATATGGCTGTCGATCGTGCGATCATCGACATAGACTTGATCGTCATAGGCCACGTCCATCAACTGATCACGGCTTTTCACGAAACCGGGGCGTTGGGCAAGGGCTTGGAGCAGCAGGAATTCCGTGACGGTCAAGGACACTTCCTTGCCTTTCCACGCCACCGCATGGCGCAGCGGGTCCATCCGCAACTGGCCCCGTTCCATCACTTTGGTTTCTTCGGTCGTGGCCACCTCGTCGGTGGCAATCGCTTCCTGACGACGCAGCAGCGCGCGGATGCGTTCCACCAAAAGCCGCTGCGAAAAGGGTTTTTTAACGTAGTCATCAGCCCCCATCCGCAAGCCCAACACCTCGTCAATCTCATCATCTTTGGAGGTGAGGAAGATCACCGGCATTTGGGTTTTCTGCCGCAGACGTTGCAGCAAATCCATCCCATCCATACGCGGCATCTTTATATCCAGAACAGCCATGTCGGGAAGGCGGCGGTTGAACGCATCCAAGGCCGATTGCCCGTCGTTATAGGTTTCGACTTCGAAACCTTCCGCCTCCAGCGTCATCGCAACAGACGTCAGAATATTTCTGTCGTCGTCCACAAGGGCGATCCTTGACATGGGTGTTTTCCCTATACTGCTCAATTATTTTTTTCCATTTTCAAGTTTTCGCCACAAAGAAGCAACTGATATCTGCGAATCACCCGTCAAGACCTTCTCAGTTGACGACAAAAAAGCGAATGAATGACTAATATGCCTCACTCGCCCACTTAGAGGGCACTTGGTTGCGCTAACGCTCCATTGGTTGCGCTAACTGTGCCAAAGCGTCCTGTTACAACCTCAAAGTGCCGTGTTATAGCCAATTGGTCGGCCTCGGCTCCGGGGGCGACCGGGGCGCGGGCGACCGTTTCGTGCCCTGCATCACAACCCAGAATTTGTCGCATCATCGGCATCGGGAGCTTGCAGTAGATGACCACCGGACGTGTAAACCCAACTCAAACGCTTGAAAATCAAGGCATCACCGGGCTTGGGGCGGTTTATTACAACCAGATTGAACCTGCCTTGGTGGAAGCTGCCATTGCGCGCGGCGAGGGGAAATTGGGGATTGGCGGGGCCTTTTTGGTGTCGACGGGTCAGTTCACGGGACGCTCGCCCAAGGACAAGCATGTGGTGCGATCTGCCGCTACGGAAAACACGATCTGGTGGGACAATAACGCTGCCATGACGCCGGACGCCTTCGCAACCCTGCGCGCCGATATGCTTGCTCATATGCAGGGTCGCGATTATTTTGTGCAGGATTTGTATGCAGGGGCGGACCCCGAACACCGCTTGGACGTGCGGGTGGTAACGGAACTGGCCTGGCACGGCCTGTTCATCCGCCATCTTTTGCGCCGCCCAGCGCTGGCCGAGTTGGACAGCTTTGTGCCAGAATGGACAATCATCAACTGCCCTACCTTCAAAGCCGATCCCAAACGCCACGGTTGCCGCACGGAAACCGTGATCGTGATGAACTTCGACGCGTGTGAGATTTTGATCGCCAACACCGCTTATGCCGGAGAAAACAAGAAATCGGTTTTCACCCTGCTGAATTACCTTTTGCCTGAAAAAGGCGTGATGCCGATGCATTGTTCAGCCAATCACGCGGTGGGTGACCCCAACGATACCGCCGTTTTCTTTGGCCTGTCGGGCACAGGCAAAACCACGCTTTCGGCAGACCCCGCGCGCATTTTGATCGGCGACGACGAACATGGCTGGTCGGACAAGGGCACCTTCAACTTTGAGGGGGGGTGCTATGCCAAGACCATCAATCTGAATGCCGAGGCAGAGCCAGAGATTTATGCGACCACGCATAAATTCGGCACGGTGATTGAAAACATGGTGTTTGATCCCGAAACGCTGGTCTTGGATTTTGAGGATTCAAGCCTGACGGAAAACATGCGCTGCGCCTATCCGCTGGCTTATATATCCAATGCCTCAGCCACGGGGATGGGGGGGGCGCCGAAAAATGTGATCTTGCTGACCTGCGATGCCTTCGGTGTTTTGCCGCCCATCGCGCGGTTGACGCCGGCGCAGGCGATGTATCATTTCCTGTCTGGTTTCACCTCCAAAACGCCAGGGACGGAGCGGGGGGTGGTAGAGCCTACGCCCACTTTCTCCACCTGTTTTGGCGCGCCTTTCATGCCGCGCAGGCCGGAAGTTTACGGCAAGCTGTTGCAAAGCCGGATTGCCGCAAGCGGGGCCGCCTGCTGGCTGGTAAACACGGGCTGGACCGGGGGGGCTTATGGCACGGGCTCGCGGATGCCGATCCGGGCCACCCGCGCTTTGTTGACGGCGGCGCTGGACGGGTCTCTGGCCAAGGTCGCGTTCCGCCGCGATCCTAATTTCGGGTTTGAAATTCCGGTGGCGGTCGATGGTGTCGCCGATGTGCTGCTGGACCCGCGCCAAACCTGGGCGGATGGGGCCGCCTATGACGCGCAGGCGGCCAAGCTGGTTGGGATGTTTGCCAAGAACTTCGGGCAGTATTTGCCCTTTATTGACGAAGATGTGAAAGCCGCAGCTATTTGAACAAAGCGGGGGGGGGCTGTCTGCCCCCGAGCCCGTCTATCGCTGCGCGAAATCCGGGCTTCCCCCCGAGGATATTTTTGCCAAAATGAAGGCGCAGGCCATCAAAGGCCAATGGCGCGGCGGATCAGGTTAAGGCCGGTGATCACCAGCAAAACCTGGGTCCACCACCGGAAGCGCGCCTGATCCATATGGCGACCCGCCCGGATGCCCAAGATCATCCCCAAGACGGCAGGGGCGACCAATGCAGCCGAAAAGGCCCCATTACCGGGTGTCATCACGCCGGAATTGATATGGGCAGCGAGCAAGATCACCGAACCAATCAGGAAGATCACGCCCTGCACGCGCAGCATTTCCTGTTTTTGTGTGCCGATTGACATCAGATAGACAATCAGCGGCGGGCCCCAGACACCTGAAACACCGCCATAAAGCCCCGCGATAACACCCAGCCCCCATTCAGCGCGCGCTTGATGTGCAAGCCGGATGGACAGGCTTATGCCCATCAGTTGCGCCAGCGCATAGGCCGTGATCGGCACGCCCAGAAGAGCCAGAAACGCTGCTTGCGGAATATCGCGCACAAATTGCGCCGAAATGGCGATGAACACCAAAGTCGCCACCAAAAAGCGCCAGTATTTGCGCAAGGAGGCCATAAAGGCCGGCACCCCGTCGCGAAAGGCCTGTCCCAGATTGGTGATCAGCGTGGGGAGGATCAGCCCTGAAAGCGCCACCTCGGGCGGCAAGAAGGAGGAGAAGGCCGAAATCATGATCATCGGCATCGCAAAGCCCACGGCCCCTTTGACAAAGCCCGCAAACAGCGTCACCGCAATGGCCGCCCAAAAGATCGGGGCGTCCAGCCCTGCCATTGCGAAATCCATACCCCTGCCTTTCGTGGTTTTGCGTGCTATATCTCTTGTGTCGGCGCGGCACAGCAGAAAATTGACCGCGACACATTCGGTCGCAGGGCCGATTTGAATTGAAATCTTCTTGCGCTGCGGCTGCAAAGGCCTTAATCCTTTCGCAAGTGCAGCAATGATGAAGGACAACGCGCCATGGCCCATGATGGACAGATCCCCACCGATATCGACAGCCCGGTTCTGACCGATCTTATGGGGCTGACCGAGGCCGCCTTGCCCGAGGTGACGGCCTTGTTTGAGGCGGGGCGCGAAGCCCTGCGCGGTAAGGTCACGTCCGGTGGCAAGGTTTCCGCCCCCTTGATGGAAGCGCATCAATACGCCGCCCACAGCCTAAGCTGGCTTGCAACTTATCACGAAAGCCTTGTGCAGCTGCGCGCTTGGGCCACGCGGCTGGCGGAAACCGGCGCTTTGGGTGATATGGAGCGTTTGTTACTGCAAATCGGCTTTGGCGAATATCTGGCGCAGATTGCGGGCGGCATCCCGATGAGCCAAGGCGAGATGGCGCGCGTGTCCGACCTTGAACTTACCTGGGTGCCGGGAGAGGCTGCGGCGCGGCTGATCGCATTTGGGAATTCACAAGCCGCCCGAAGCGCTCTGGTGGCCCTGATGCAAGACAACCAGGGCCGCGCGACCTTTGGGGCCAGCGGGCTGGACGCGGAATTGGAGATGATACGCGACCAGTTCCGCCGCTTTGCGGACGCCGAGGTGACACCCCATGCCCATGGCTGGCATTTGCGCGATGAATTGATCCCGATGGAGATCATCGAAAAGCTGGCCGAGATGGGCGTTTTCGGCCTGACCATTCCTGAGGAATTTGGCGGCTTTGGATTGTCCAAAGCGTCGATGGTGGTGGTGTCAGAGGAGTTGTCGCGCGGCTATATCGGGGTCGGCTCGCTTGCCACCCGGACCGAGATTGCGGCGGAATTGATTCTATGCGGTGGGACAGAGGCGCAGAAAGCCGAATGGCTGCCAAAGCTGGCAAGCGCCGAGATTTTACCGACAGCCGTGTTCACCGAACCCAATACCGGGTCCGACCTTGGGTCTTTGCGAACCCGTGCGGTAAAGGTGGATGAGGATTGGGTGGTGACGGGCAATAAAACATGGATCACTCATGCCACCCGCACCCAAGTGATGACGCTTTTGGCGCGCACCGACCCGGACACGACTGATTACCGCGGCCTGTCGATGTTTCTGGCCGAAAAGACCCCCGGCACAGATGCGGACCCGTTCCCCACTACCGGCATGACGGGCGGCGAGATTGAGGTGCTGGGTTACCGCGGCATGAAGGAATATGAACTGGCTTTTGACGGGTTCGCCGTGAAGGGCGTAAACCTGCTTGGCGGGGTGCCGGGCCAGGGCTTCAGGCAGTTGATGCAGACGTTTGAATCCGCGCGCATCCAGACCGCTGCACGGGCCATCGGTGTCGCGCAAAACGCGCTGGAGGTCGGGATGCAATATGCTATTGACCGCAAGCAATTCGGCAAGCCGCTGATCGCCTTTCCGCGTGTGTCCGGCAAGCTTGCCATCATGGCGGTGGAGATCATGATCGCGCGGCAATTGACCTATTTCAGTGCTTGGCAAAAAGACAATGACAAGCGCTGTGACCTTGAGGCGGGCATGGCCAAGCTGCTGGGCGCGCGGGTGGCCTGGGCTGCGGCAGACAATGCGCTGCAAATCCATGGTGGCAACGGTTTCGCGCTGGAATATCAGATTTCGCGCATCCTGTGCGATGCGCGGATCCTGAACATCTTTGAAGGGGCGGCAGAGATTCAAGCGCAGGTGATCGCGCGGCGGCTTCTGGACTGAGGCGGGGTGTCACTCCCCCGCCAACAGCCGCCCGTGCGAAGGGCGCGGCAGGCCAAGGCGCGGGTGCAGCTTGCCCGCCACAGCCACACAGCCCAGCATCGCAACCCCCGCCACGGCAAACACCCCCGGCAAGGGTGCGACCAGCAGGACCAGCCACGCCGCCCCCGGCGTGAGGATGCCCGAGACATCGCGGAAACTGGAATATATCGCTGCCATCTCCGTCCGCTCTGACGGTTTGACGGCCATGAGGAAGGGCAACCCGCCCACCACATCCAAAACCACCAAAAGCGAGGAGCCTGCCAGCATCAACCCCACTGCCATCCAAGGCAAAGGGGCAGCAACGGCAGCGGCGAGGAACCCCATTGCACATAGGCCAAACGACCAGATGACCGACCGGCGCACGGTCAGTCGCGTGGTGGCGCGCAGAATGAACGGGGTAAGGAACAACAGCGCGTTGGACAGTGACAAGATGATGCCGCCAACCTTGTCGCTCAACCCCGCTTCGATGCAAAAGATCGGCAGATAAACGACATAGACCCACCAGCCGCAAGACCGCACCACGGCAAACATCCAACCCGCAATCAGCCGGGGCTGTGCTGCAAACCGCCCGATAAAGGCCAAGGGATTGGCGGCGGGTCGGCCCGCGCGGCTGATCTGCTTGCCGTTGCCAAGGCGCAACACCCAGAATGTTGCCAATAACGTGGCCCCAAGGCCGCCCGCCACAAGGAACGGCAGCGGGGCCCACCATTCCCGCAGCCAGACGCCCAACAAGGGGCCAATGGCCCAAGGGGCGGCCGCGTAAAGCATATTCATGGATTGCGCTTTGCCAAGGTTGGAGCGCGCGATATAATCCAGCACATAGGCGTTGAAGCACACAAAGGTGGTGACGGTGGCCGCCGCGTTGACCAAAAGCGCCAGCGGCACGGCAACCGGGCCGCCATGCACCGCAAGCCCCGCCCCCACAACATAAAGCACCGCGCCAATCGTATACATCCAGCGTCGCGGGATGAACCGCGTGGCCCAGGGCACCATCAGCCCGAAAAGCAACGAGGCCAGCCCCGCGAAAAAATACACCTGCGAGACAGATTCCGCGCTGCCCAGCACCTCATACACCGTCAGCGGCATGACCGAGATCAAAATGCCCCTCACCCCGGCATCAAGCCCCGCAAGCAAGGCAAAATCCTGCACTTTCGGCACGGGACTGTGACGCAGCAACAGGGGGATGTATTTGTTTGCCATAGCGTCCTCTGGCCCGGCGGCCCTTTCAGCCATCTGGGCGCGCTTGATGCGGCCCGTCTAGGCCCCGCGCGACAGCTTGGACGTAAAACGACATGCAAAGGCGGAATTGGAATGAAACCCAAAAAATCGCGGGATAGGTGGACGAGGCGCGCCGCCTCTGTCAGGCTCGGTCCATCCCACGCAAAAAGGATGCCGCATGCCTCTAGACCGGATCACCGTTCAAACCCCTATCCCCGCGCCGCTTGCTTCGGTTTGGGCGGCATATACAACGCCCCGCGATATCATGCAGTGGAACTTTGCAAGCCCCGATTGGCACTGCCCCGCAGCAAGCGTAGATCTGCGGGAAGCTGGCGCTTTCTCGTAGCGGATGGAAGCACGGGACGGCAGCTTCGGCTTTGATTTTGCTGGGGTCTACACCCGGATCGTCCCGATGGAGCGGATCGATTATACTTTTGGCGACCGGGCCGCAACCGTGCGCTTTGCACCAATCGGGGCCAGTGTTCAGGTCACTATGGATTTCGATGCGGAAACGGAAAACGCCCCGGAACGTCAGCGCGAAGGCTGGCAAGCGATCCTTGATAATTTCGCGCGGCATGTGGCGGGCAAGACAGGCGCTGAAACTGATCCGCCTTTGATCTGCTGCCTCAGATCCAAAACAAACTGCCATCCAGCAAGGCCCTTCCGTCTGCGCCGCCCCGATCCTCGGCGCTATAAACATCTCATACTAACCGCCGGTCCCGTTGACTCAAACGTGAGTTGCCCCGATGTCGTGCGTTTGAATCACTGTCCTGAGGGCAGGAGGATCAGATATGACGATAGCTATCACACGAACAGACCTTGACGGGCGCGGCTTGAGGGCGGCGGCGACACGCGCCAAGGACGCGGCAGCAGCGCGCCGG
>Ga0105052_10003255_pt1 | contig 18954 bp, 4 predicted proteins | sample FRY03_FD_78094 | JGI IMG/M metagenome (GOLD analysis project Ga0105052, IMG submission 78094) | Freshwater microbial communities from Lake Fryxell liftoff mats and glacier meltwater in Antarctica - FRY-03 | ecosystem: Environmental > Aquatic > Freshwater > Ice > Glacier meltwater ... | reverse complement strand
TTTCAGTCAAAGTATTGTTGACTACATCAACGCAAATCTCCAAAACATAATTGACAGCATAGGACCAAATGGGGCAGATATAAGAGATGTGTTGGAAGATCCAACAGACTATCCCGAAAGCTGTGAACCAAACTTCCCAGATAACTGTGACAACGAGAATATACAATTGGTCTCGGAATCTCTTTTTGCAATTTCAGTAGACACAGAGGGGATTGAGATTGTACCCCAAGACTTCGAAGAGGCACAAGCATCAAACCCCAATACAAGTTGTAACCACATACAGGTTGACAATACAAACACACCCGTAGACGATGCAGTTTTTGAAATAAATTTCATGCAAGGAGGGGAGCAAGTGTTCCTGAAAAACACCGTTCCAAATCCAAACTGTGGTGCAGCGAGTATGCCACCCACGTACACGAGTCCACAAATTTCAAATCAAAGCCACTTAAATCACGCAGGGCAAATAAACGGCACGACAACACTCCTACAACCAAAGACGACCTCCGCCACAGAGTCAAGAATCTTAATAATACTATCAGGTTCGTCAGGGACAGCCAACATAAACATCAATGGAACAAACTACCTTGCAACTTATAGTTCCCCACTAGGCACAGCAATAGACTTTGTACTAACACATGCAGCCGCTATACTACTAGACACAGACCTAGTAGCAACAGCAATTGCGGGGGCTATTGTTCTTACAGGAGAATTCGCCAATTTTTTCATAACACCCACAACAAATGTTTCAGGAAACCTTACTGCCACATACGACAACAGACACTTCACAGGAAACCTTCATTCAAATGCCGTATGGTATCAAGTACCATTTGAAGGGCTAGAAGCAAAAGCCTTTGAACTATCAAGAATTGTTTGCCAACTCTCAGACGATAACACATCAAACAGTGTTCGTATAAGTGCATACGAGTTTTGCTCTTCTACGGGGGACATATCAGAGTATTCAAGAATCATAGACGATGTTACCATATACACCCCAGAGTTGTTTGTTGGGCTATTAGCCGCAGATTTTGGAGGCATAAATTCAACAGCTCTTATTGCTATTGACACACCATTAAGAGCAAGACCATTACTGGCAGATGTGACTTATACTCTAATGACACCATGCGGTTGTTTCAGCACATATCAAAGACAAGTAGACATACTTTTTCAAATCACATACACAAACCTCACGTTTGGAAAACGACAAAGATATAGTGCAACATGTAACTATACAATACCACTCTTGCACTCTTCGTGCGAGGCACTCCCTTACCAAAAAGGACTCTTCTCTTATGTTGAATCAACAGAGACTTACCCTTGCAACAAGGAACTGTACGATTCAAGTGTATTAGTCATACGCCCTGCCGATATCCCAGACAGCATGACGGAGGCTTTTGAGGAATATTACACTTCTGGGCTAGATGTAGAGGGAAACTATATCTTAACAGCAGGCGCAGATTTTAGAGACCAACCCATACGTCACTATAAATACCCTGACAACAGGGTGGCACCATTTATGTCGGGAGCAACACTCCCAATTCCGGAGGTGATTATGCAACCATCCTTGATTTATCCGATTGGATTTCATATACCAGGTGAAGCCATTGAAGCCTTCCTAGACATAGCGGTAAACAACAACTTAATATCCGCAGTTGAAAGAGCAAGACTAACACACTACGAAATTTTCAGGGGAGACAGAAAAGTTCAAAAGACAGTAATAGCAAAAGGGTTATTGTACGATATGTACACTTACGGTGAAAGAAACAACGGCATAGACCAACAGGTGTACTATTCAAATTTTCCACTAAACACACTTGGGTTAGACCAGTACAACTTAGTTCCACACCCGTACAACTCACGAAGCAACAGGTTTTATACCTTTCACTCTCCTGAAACACATTTTGAGAAGCCCACGCTCCCAAGAGAATTAAGAGTGGATTCCTACTTACTTGGAGAATCAGTAAGTTACTTTGACGAGGTTAGAAATCACCCCACCTACATTATATTAGGAGGGGGATCATATAACCTAGCCACAACATTATCGGTAGCAGAGCAGCTTTTTGAATACACACTACAGTCTTCACAAATTCTAGCAACAGCCGCAGCTGGAGGGGTATCTGCTATTCCAGCGGGAACCCTAGCAGCAGCGAGTATAGTAGCAATTGGATTGGCGTCAGTATTCCGCGTAGGGGAACTTCGCCTAAAATGGATTAAAGTTATAAAATCACTAGGCAAGCCAAATCAGTTTGCATACTACCATGTTGCAATAGGACACTACAACTCTCTATTAAAAAACAATGAGGCAGCACAGACATTAAGAGGGATAGCAGCAATAAGTTACTTAAAGGACGGCAATTTTACAATTCCAAACGAAAATCAGCTGGGTGCGTCATATAACATCAATAATCTCGACAGGGAATACTCTGTTGCAATACACATAGGAGATTTCAATATAAACTATCCACAAACATATAGAGAGTTCGATAACTACGACAATGACCCCACAGTGGCTTCAAGAATCTTTTACGACGGTGTTGGAAGGAGCGGGACAATAAGAGGGAACGTGGGTTCACCATACGCTTCTCTCAAAGAATACCGCCCAAATCAGTATGGAGCAATTGATTCTATTACTTGGCTAAGTACAGGCTTTTGCGGTATTGTTGGGCAGATTGATGACTGTTCCGCAGCTTTTGGTGGGGATACCTTTATTTCAAGAATGACTTTGAAGCGTAAGATACCATTTTTCAGAACAAACGCCTTCGGTTTGGCGCCATTAACACCATTCAAATATTCCGACTACCACAACATTAGCCCTGATATAGCTGACACAGCAGGGCTAGGAGGATACAACCACACTTTTGTAGATTATGAAGTGAATGAAGATACAATGACAGCTTTGTCGTTTGTTTTTCCATCAGATAAGTCACAATATAGGTTATACCCTGCTTCCCCATCAAACGATATAGGCGGCTTGTACGTAAAACCACCAAACAAGTTTTTCTTGTTCGCCTACGGCATCCCAAGTTTTCTTGTGGAATCAGAAATCAACTGTAATTACCGATATGCAAAAAGAGAAAGAAAAGAAAACTTTTATCCGAATGAACAGGACGTTATAGAATTCACACAGGAAACAAACGTATCCATACGGGAACCAAACACATTCTTCTACAACAACGTGTATTCTTCTCAACAAACATACACAGGGTATAAAATATTACCACAAAGCTATTCACAGGTGGTGTTCAATAACCTAAACAACCTAGAGAATTCTGTGTGCTATTCTCGACAAGATGTTTCAGAGAGTGGACTCGCCCACCCTTGGAGGTCATACCGAGCCCTCGATACATACAACTTTTCATTATCTTATGGCAAACTCACTTCCATGAAAGGAATAGAGTCAACACAGATTCTTGCTCTTTTTGAAAACGGATTTGAAATTTTTGGAGCTATTGATAATCTTGCTGATAGGTTAACACCAGAAACAAAAAATCTAGGTACAGGAGGTATTTTTGCAGGACGACCAGTTTCCTTTAATAAAACAGATACAGGACATCAAGGCTCTCAAAACAATGCAATTTTGAGTTGCGAGGTAGGGCATTTCTGGGCAGATGTCAAGAGAGGGAAAGTATTTTTATTGGAACCAAATGGTAAGGGGATCCAGGAGGTAAGTAGAAACAAACAAGGGTTTAATACGGGGATAGAGAAATGGTTTAAGGATCAGCTTCCGTTTAAGATTTTAAGATACTTCCCAAATCTCGATATCGACAACAATTACAATTTCATCGGGATAACAATGGGATGGGACGACAGGACAAAAAGACTCTTTTTGACCAAGAAAGATTATGTTCCAAAACGAAACGATATTCAATATTTAGATGGGATAGGGTTCTACATCCGAGTAGGCGAGGAAACGCAAGTTCTTAACCTAGAGGACAAAACGTATTTTAAAGATGCCTCTTGGACCGTTGCCTACAACCCGTACACCGATGGTTGGTTGTCATATTATTCGTTCAAACCGAATTACTATGCAAGTTACAACAACTATTTCCAGACAGGCATAAACACCACGATGATTGCCAGTAGATTTGGGTTATGGTCTCACTTACCTTTTATTGGAAGCTGGCAAGTATTCTATGGAGAGCGCTTCCCGTTCATAATAGAATACCCAATTCAAACAAAAGGCACAAATGCCCAATTACAGTTCATAGAGTACTGGTTGGAAACTCGCAAATACTATGACAAGTACAACCACACTGATGCTATTGGTATAGGGTTCAACAAAGCCTACGTCCACAACACATACCAGAACACAGGGCTACTCGAATTAGTTTACCAGACTTACAATAACCCCCTACAATTGATACAGTACCCAAACTACTTGACCAATAGTGTAGAGGTACTCCAAACCGAGATTGCAGGCAAGTGGGCGATCAACCACATGTTCAATGCTATAAGGAGGGAGAACCAAGGACTACCGATAATGCTCTATGATGTAACGAATATTTTGACTAGTTTTGACAACCGATTAATAACACAAAACCAAACGGTAAAAGACTACCTAAGAGGAGATTACTTTTTGGTACGGTTGATTAACGACAAAGAGACAAGGTACAAGTACCTCTTCAGATACGCAGTAGATTCAAGAAACTATTACCAACAGTAAGATGCCAACAGTCAAGAACGCAGTCAAAGTAGACCCAAAGGAACTATACGGTTTCCTCACAGGAGAGAAAGGGTTATCGCATAACCACACTATTGGAATGATTGCTAACATCCGAGCAGAGAGTAATTTTAATTACGCTGCAATCGGGGATGGAGGCACATCAGGGGGGTTGTTTCAACACCATGCGAATAGGTTTGAGAACCTCAAAGAATTTGCGGGAGACGAGTGGCAGGATTGGAGAAAACAAGTGGAATACACGCTTACCGAAAAGGATACAAAAAAATACTTAGGACAAAAGTTCGAATCCGCAGAGCAAGCGTCAAAGTGGTTCACTCTCAATTGGGAGCGCCCAGCGAACAAAGAACAAAAAGCAGAACAGAGAGCAAGGTATGCAACAGAATATCACACACAGTACTACAAACCACCCACCCCAATCGCACCAGCAACCCCCTTTTTTCCAACAATGCCCCCACCAATATATGACAATCTACACCCCAATAACTACAAACCTGTAACCGCAGTACAAGTAGCAGAAGAAGTAGAGAAGGCACAAGTAATAGAGAAGGAACTTGCTAGTAACGCTGATATGCAACGCATTGAGGCCAAAAAACAATTCTTAATTGAAACAGGAAACCAACCGGAAGAAGCGTTCATACCATACGCATATCAAGCACAACAACAAGAACAGGAGCCGCAATACGAAACACCTTTTAATTTGAATCCAGAAGACTTCGATTTTACAATGCAACAGATGCCCCAACTATTCATAACAAATCTCAACGAAACACAGACCTTTGATTTGGGGGGAACATTCACAGAAGACAACCCACGAAATGTAGCCATCAAAGCCAAACTTGCATACGAATATCAACGAGGCAATAAGGCCGTTCTCAGAATGATGTCAGGAACAGACCAACCGTACCAATTTGAAGACGGGAACACAGGCACACATTATATGGCCTCGATGGACAATTTTGCTGTTCCCCTAATACAGGATGAAAACGGGAATTTGGTGCTCGGTGATTATGGACCAGAATCTCAAGAAGCAATAAAGTTTGATTCAGAAGAAGACGCAGCTTATTTCGCCGAGAATTACAAACACTTTGCACCTGCCTTCCAACTCGCAAACGAACAATAAGCAATAATTTTGCATACAACCGAAAAAACAACCAATTTTGTAAAATATGAACGAAGAACAGTATTTTCAGTTTATCCTAAGACAAAGCACAGGACAACCAACAACAGAGGAGGAACGGACTGCTGCTATGGCATATATCTCCCGTACAGAAGAAGGGGGCGATTTTTTTTCGAACTTATCGGGGATGGATTACTCTAAAATGCCTTACGACTTACCACCATCAGGTGATAATTATTACACAGACAATATGCCGAATATGGCAGGGGAAAGCCTTTTTGGCGTACAAGCACCATTACGAGCACAAGTGACAAGACCAGGTTACGTTACAGGAACAAGCAACTTAATTGGACAACCTGCTAGAGGCAACCCAACAAATCCAGATGGAACACCAAACAGAGGCTTTGAAACAGGAAGAATATACACGGAAGCAATACCGCCGAAGAGAGACCCCAATGCCCCCTTTATAGTAGAAGACCGATTCATGGACAACAGAAGCTACGGCACGGACACAGGTACAGACGCCAAGGTAGCAAGCTACGCCCCCGATGGGTCGCCGATTTATGCAGGCACAACAGCGGGGGGCAAGCCAAGGGGAAACCCTTGGGACTTAGGGCGAAATAATCTCCCAATGATGTATCCAGGCGGATCCGACATCAACACGCAACTTTTTTCTGCTGGAAGAGGCATCGGCATGGAAAGCGGAACCAAAGGAAGAGCAGGGCTAATTGTTGGGGGACTTGGGGCAGCTGCCCTAGGAACAACAAGAAACTTACTCGCTGGCATCGGTTATGAAAAACAACAAAATTATGTTCGGGACTGGTACATGCAAAGACAAAGGGACAAAGATTACGAAGCAGTATCGGAAACAGGGAATACAAACACAGTTGGTGGACCATCAGTAAACAAATACGGCGGTGTACATAAAACTTATGAAGAAGGCGGGGAAATGCCCCAAGAACAAATGATGTCCCAAGAACAAATGCCGCAAGACCAGATGCCACAAGAAGGGCAAGAAGTAATACAGCAAATTCAACAAGCAATCGTTGGAATGTTACAGCAAGGGGCACAACCAGAGCAGGTAGTCCAAGAACTTGTTTCACAAGGGATACCACAAGAACAAGCCACGGCAATGGTACAGGAGGTTCTTATGCAGATGCAAGGGGCGCAACAACAACCCCCACAAGAAATGATGCCAGAAGGATTCACTCCACCAGAACAAATGATGAAATTAGGTGGAAAGAAGATAGGGGACAACGTATCGTTCAAGTACGGTGGCAAAATGCACAAGGGCAAGATAAAGAAAATTGAGAACGGAAAAATTTACATTTAATTATGAAAGAGTTCAACATCAAGGATATAGAACTAGTGGACAACGGTGGGAAAAGCGCACCTGAGTTACTAACAGGGGAGTTCTTGACAGCCGTAAACAGGTCGTCAGGCATAACACCCAACGCCGAAGTTGAGGGGGGAGAATACGTAAAGTTTCCAAATAAGGAGACACAAAGAGTTGCAGGAAAAGACCACGAAGAAGGAGGAGTACCTGTAAAACTACCTGACACCACTAAAATACTTTCAAAATCCCTGTTCCTTTCGAAACAACAAGTAGAAACACTATCCAAATTATTTGATGTAGACCTTACAACAAAAGACTCGTATGCGACGGTGCTTGATAAATACACAAAAAAAATAGGTTTGAAAAAACTTAACGAAGAACAAGAGCAAGTCTTCACGGTATTAGAGAAAGAAAACAAAAAAGAAAATATCGACTCCAAAACAAAAAGGGTCAACAACGCATACCTATCTAAAAAGATAAACGACATTGAGCAGAACAAAAAACCACTAGAAGAACAGAGAGCAAAACTATTTGATGTTCTTTTCCAAGCACAAGAGAAATCAAAAGCTGATAGTGGAGACCAAGAAGCAATATTCCGATACGGGGGTATTCAGAAATCGAATTTTGAAGCCATAGCAACAAAACTTGGGCTTGACCCCATGGAGGCAGCTATGATGATAAAAGAGAACAGGAACCAAAAGATAATGTTCAACGACGGGGGAATTTTTAGAGGGGGCAACACCAACCTAATCACAGGAGAAAATCTTACACCAGAGCAGAGGTCAAAGCTACTTATCTACTACAAAAAACACAACCCCCAACTTGCAGATGCTCTCAACCAAAACAAGGTTAAATGGGAAAGCCTTGTATTTAATCCGGGGCTTGTTCAAAAAATTGACGCAACAACAGACCCAAGAACTATACCAACAGAGAAACAAAGTCCAGATAGAAGCCCAAAGTTACTAAAATCAGGAACTTTTGGGGGAGTAGACCAAGGGATGGTCGATGGGTTTGTACTTGCAGATTATGCAGTAGCGAAGTACAAGAAGCCCATTACAGAAATGACCCCCGAAGAAATCGGAGTATTACAAAGAGATTATAATACCGCCACCACCGCCTTAACTGAGGGCAGCTTTAACTATAATTCAAATCCGGGCAAGATATCAGACGATAAATTTGGAAACAGGACAGCATCTTTTGCCAGACAGAATGTAACTATAAAAGGCACAAAACCAGAGGTTATTGACGTAGACAAACTATTTTCGCAAACACCAGAGCAGATAGACGTAATATTAAAAGACTACGGGCTGTCTCACAAAGATATTGAGAAGTACCAAAATGCCGCTGTAAAGTTTATCACTATAAACCCAGATGCGCCAGAAGCAAATACAGTACCGGCAGTAACACCCCCAAAAAAAGAGGAAGACCCCACGGTTAAGCTAGACGAGGGGACAGGTATTATTGATGTTGTTGCACAGACACCGGGGAAAGAGTACCCAAGATTATTCTTTTCACCAGACCAATCTGTACTCCCACCACAAGCACCAGAGGCACATCTTAAAGCAAACATAAGAACAGGCAGAATTGACCCCATACGAGTAGGTATTGAGCAGACTATACAAGAGACCGCAAACCAAAGAAACTTCATAGCCGATCAAGTGAGTTCACTACCAGAGTCACAGAGAGCCGCTGTTTTAGCAAACCTTCTTGCATCTTCTCAGGAAACAATAAACAAAGCCTCTGTTCAAGCAAACACAATAAACGCTCAGAACCAAAGCCAAGCGGAATTATTTAATATCCAACAAGCGGGGCAAGAAGACATCGCCAACGTAAACAACGCCCTCGATTACGAGAGAAGACAGTTCACAGCCAAGGCTAAATCAGATGAGTCAATAAGACAATATTACGATTACAATAGAAAAATAAACATCACCAATTTACAGAACAATCAGAAGCTAAATTTACTCGACAGTTTGTTTCCGGATTATGACCTCGATTTTTTTGGGGCATCAACAAATTACAATCCCAAATCCGAGTGGGCGCCTGTGGTAAACAATAGACCGCAGCAAACGACCACGCCAAAAACAAAAGAAGAGATGGAGATGTACAATGCAGAGATGAAAGCTAGGCAAGAAGAAGCAAGATTGAGGGGGATTGAGCTAAGAAATCAAAGACTAATGTTCGGACAGGGCATGATTGGGGGAGCAGGAGCGCCAAATCTCTTCTGGGAGTAACCCATAGCCGGCAAGATGAATTTTTACAGGTGATAATTTTTAATTACTTTTGGACCAGATGAACGCATACTCTATTATCCATAACTTCGACCAGCCAGCCTACCAACCCGATTTCAGGTTCGTAGCGCAAGCACTTGGCTATAAACAGCAGAAGTTAGATGTGAACCGACAAAAGATACAATCCTTGTACGACCACTTCTCTGCACTTGATGTGACCAAGGGGATACATCAAGAATATGTTGACAAAAGACTGAGAGAAATTCTCGACATAAATAAGAACTACCACAGCATGGATTTGTCAGACGACAATTTCGCATCTGTTGTTGCAGGGAATGTTACGCAAATCATGGACGACATTGTTATTGGCGCCGTTACAGATAAAAGGGTCATGGATTTTGAAAACAAACAGTGGGAGGAAGCACGTTTAAAAAATGATGGCTCGTACAGCACAGCCAACCATGCAGAGGCAATGATGTTGTCAGACCGACAAGGCTATTTACAGGACGAAGAATTGGGCAGACGGTATAAAGGGGGCGCAGGTTTCCGACCATACGCGGACTACAACAAGAAGTTCATGGACAACATCGGTAAAATTGAAGAAAGACTAGAGGCAGAATATATCACCGAAGGACCAATGTCTGGGCAGTTTAAAAGCATCATTACCAAAGAGGTAATCGAACCTCAAAAAATCAGAGAAGAAATGTCCCGCTTGTTCAATCAAGAAGACTACCGACAAATGCAGACCGATGGGTGGCACCAGTTCTCACAAATGGGGGAAGAAAACTTTGCACAGATGTGGAACGGCAAGGTCGATGGAATAATCGACAACTATACTAGACAAAAAGACTACTTACAAGGGCTAATCTTAGGTGGAAAGGCAACCGCCAGCGAGAAAGCAGAGTACCAGACCACCATAACCACGATTGACGAAGAAATCCAAAATCAAACCAAATCAAGGTTTGAGAATCTAAAACAAAACGGGGTCGATATAAACAAAGTATATGGTAAATACTACCAAGACAACTACCTTGAATCAATAGTAAGAACATACGCTAAAGACCATGTAATAGACATCAAGTTAGATGCCACTCATGCTGAGAATGTAAAGTTGAATCAAAACATATCAGAGTTCAACCAAACAATGGCCTTCAACAGAGAAAAATTTGTTGCAGACCAATTGTACAAGAACGACAAACTTACAGTAGACATGCTTTCCAAAGGACTTACGCGTGATCCAAAAACAGGGGCAATAATCACTGCAACTTCTTCCTCAACTTCTCTTCCTTTTGTGATAGGGAACAGCACTGTGAAACCAGAGGCAAGCGTAAAGGTTTTTGACAAAATACTCGATGAACAATTTAATGCTCACAAAGACATAACAACTACAATTCAAACCGCTTTCGGAATAGAATACAATCTAAGGTCTGAAACAATGAAGGAGATAATTACGGGCTTCACAACAGGGGGGAACGATGCCGTAAAACATAATCCAGACGGTACAGCCACGGTAAAAGTTGATGGAAGGACACAAGTAATCTCAAAAGAAGACGTGGTAAAACTGACAGACTACTCGTACAAAACAGCACAAGAAAACGAGGCTATGCAATCTTATTTTCAAGGAGTAAACTCGACAGTGGATTATATGAACACCACCCTCGGGAAGATGTACACAGCGGGAAGATACGCAAAAGGAGCGGATTTAGAGAAAGAGCAGATTCTTCCAAACTTTAGCTTCAAAATTGTTAGTGGACAAAATGGGGAATTGAGAACCGTAGCTTTTGAGGGTGGGCAAAACGGGGAACAACACTACAAGGATCTTCTGATTAAAAAAACTAGGGGGACGAAACTAACTCCCGCTGAGGAAAAAACATTGTCCCTATATGGGGCATACGCTATGGTACTAGGCCCCGAACTAGAGGACGAGGAGAGAAGGGGGGTACAGGCTTATATCAAACAAAATATCCTACCAGGTGTAAAAACAGACTGGACACTATTACCAAAAACTACAAAACAAAAAGGAGCTGGCGCTATAAAACTAAGTAAAGAGTATCCCACAATAACGGCAGAATTAACCGAAAGAGACATCTCTGAAAGAACACTAGAGTTTTACAAACGAACAGCTTTTTCCCAAATGGGGCGGGTAGGTAAACCACACCACTCCCCAACAAACACATCCTACAGACAAGGGTATGGAAGAGAGGAAGAGCTTGCAAAGGAAATACACACTTTACTAAAGCTTGCCGATAATCTACCGAACGGCAATGAAGAAAGAGAGCAACTTATCAATAAGGCGGTAAAACTACGCAGCGATCTTTTTGCCGAACAGCGTACACCCCTATCTGGGAATACACCAACAGCAACACGTTCAGGTGTACTAGGTGTAACCGCAAGGGGGACCCGTGTCGCTGGCCCTTACGGCACAGGTGGGGATTTAGGCTCGTTGGGGTCTGAAATACAAAATAGACTTGGATCAGCTCAAGTAATAGCAGAAGGAAAAGGGAAAGAAAATTTGGAAAGAAAACAGGTTATTGGGATAGGACCAGAAGACTCCCGACATAAGGCATTATCAAACATGTTGACAGGCACACCGGGGTATGATAAAATAAAATCTTCGAAGCAAGATATAATGTTCATGGAAAACGCAGACGGGAGTTATACCATAGCACAAAACTTACCCGGCTTAAAAGATCAAACACAAACTTTGGAGGAAGAGTTTGACACACCCATCAGTTATACAAATTTCCGAATTATATCTCCTAAAGCCTTAGCTGAGGCAGGTGTAGAGGTAAACCCCCCAAAACCAAATTATGTTGCTGATGCAGCAAGAAGCGGTCAAAGGGATATCCCTCTCGGTTTCTTTGATCCAAAGAACATAGCTTTCGAAATAAAACAAAAGAATGTAATAAGTAGACGAGAAGTCTCCCAAGCAACAGAGAATCTCCCAAAAGAAGCTAGAGAGGAAATGCTATCTATATATGACGACTTCATCGAAGGAAATGTTCTATTATCCCTCAGACCTATTCAAGGCAGCATGTACGCAGTACTAGAGAGAACAGTAGGTGGAAAAATGACAGAAATCGCTTACGAAGAACTCGGTGCAAGTCTTACGGCAACGGACTTGGCAGAAATAAGAGCAGACAAGCTAGTATTTATGCAAAGCATTCTTGTCAATTTCATCCAAAACATGATAAACGAACAACAATAAGATGGCATACAACAACTACGATGCTTTTGTCAAAGGTCTCGTGCAAAAAAGAGACAAGGATATGGGCGTGGCGCCTGCATCTGTTTTGGACAAATACAAGACAAATACTCCCCTACAACCACAGCAAAACCCCATGTCCTTGGTTACAAGGAAACAAGATGTTTCTTTTGACAATGTTTATCAGAGGTTAAATAGTGGAGAGTACATTCCGCAATTTGAGTCTTACACCACAGGAATAAACGAAGAGGAAAGGTTATCCGCACAACAAGGGCGGGGAGAGAAGATATACCGTGGCTTTGGAAAATTCTGGGCAAAAACTGCAACGAACGTTTTTGATGCTACAGTAGGAACGGCCAATGGCGTTTATGAAATGATAAGTCAAGGAAGAGTTAGTGCGTTCTATGACAACGATTTCGAAAAAAAGCTAGACGACTACCGAACACGGGTAGACGCTGACCTTGTACATTATTACAATCAAGAGGAGAAGTCGATGAATTTCATACAGAAGTTGGGCACTACCAATTTCTGGGCAAATGATTTTGGAGACGCAATGGCCTTTCTAGCAGGGGCAGCACTCCCAGAGGTACTCATTGGACTAGCATCTGGCGGAACATCTGTACCACTATCGTTGGCAAAATTTGGAGCAAGAACAGCAAAAGCTGTTGCTAAAAAAGAACTTAAAAGAACAGGGAAAGAGTTATTAGAAGAGACGGCAAAGAAAAGTTTCTTTTCAAACCCACTGAAAAAAATAGACGACCTCACAAAGTTTTCAGAGGGACGCAGCATCATGAGAAGCTATAACACAGCGCTACTCGGAGACAAAGTTGGTGGCGTTGTTTCTACGGCAGGTTTCCTTGTTAGGACAACAGGGTTTGAAGCGGGCATGGAGTCCAGACACAATCTTAAAGAGGCAACAGACAAATATATTGCAGACTACCAAGAACAGAATGGGAGAATGCCAGATGTAAACGAAATTGGGGATTTCACAACAAAAGCAGTGAGAGCCTCAAACGGTGTTTTCTTAGCAAATGTTGGTATTCTAAGTGTCTCTAATGCAGCGATGTTTGGAAAACTATTGGGCGTCAGATTACCAAAAATGTCCCAGAACAACACGTTCAACAGGGCACTAGGGCTAGGGTACAATTTGGAAGCGGGAGTGGGGACAGCACAAGCTATCGGTAGGGGGAGAAAACTAATAGGCAACGCCTACCAATTAGGCAAAAGGCCATTTTCAGAGGGATTATTCGAGGAAGGATTACAAGGGGTTGCTGGTAAGACCATGCAAGGATATTTAGAGACCACGTATGATTCGGAAAACATGGAAACAGAAGCCTTTATGGCGTCACTCGGGTCAGCCATGGCAGAGCAATACGGCACAAAAGAAGGTTGGAATGAGATAGGGGTTGGGATGCTCGTTGGAGCAATTGGTGGAGGAATCATGGCAAACAGTATGCGCCCCATAACAGGGAAAGGAGCACCACTATTGGCAGGGACTTTCTCGGACTCTTTTTCGGCACAACGTAAGAACGTACAGACAAAACTTGATGCTGCAAATAAAGCCACAGAGGCATTGAGAACAGACATAACCGCTGCGAATCCACAAAGAAACCTTCTACGTTCGTCGGCTAGAGCATCTTCTGCATCAAAAGCTGATGCCACAGAACTAGGAATGAGAAAAACTAATTTCCAGTTTGCACTTAACCAAATGGAGATTATGACCCCAGAGGAAGTGATTGAAAACTACAACGCAGTTGTTAATTCGACGCCACTAACGGCAGAGCAAAAAAAAGCACTGGGCGACCAAAATGTTACAGAAACAGAATACAAAGAGAAATTGACAACTGATTTTGCCAGAACGGTAAAAGATATCAGGTTCGCCGATAGAGTAACAAATGCACTCAGCATACAAAACGTAGAAACATCTAAAGGAAACAAAATACTCCTGAAAGAAGCTATGATGTGGAACATAATCAACGGAAAAGATGCAGAGTATGCGTCTAACAGTCTGGCGATGGAAATCCAAAGAGCAGTTGGAAAAGAAGGTATCGCTGATGCCGTCACATTTTTCTCACAAATAAGCGACAAAGGGAGAGAAAAAGTTATTGAATTGGATCAAACCACAGGCGCTCTCGAAAAAGCGAAGCAAGAGGTTATCAACTCCCAGGTTGAAATATCCAAACTACAAGCAGAAAGAAAAGGGAGACTAAAAGACGCAACTCTTGAGGGGCGAATAGACAAGGCATCCCAAAGGTACGCTCTGGCCGCTGAAACCGTGACACGATTATCCACAGAAATAACCTCCATAAACAAAGCTCTCGAAACAGAGAAGGCCACCGTCAACTTGAATTTCGGAGAGTTTGCAGAACAAGACAGTTTATTTTTTGCACAAACAGCCGCACAAAGCCTCACCGAACTTAATATGTACATAGACGCTCTCGAATCAACAGGCAAAACAAAAGAGGCAGGAGCATTGCGGGAGATAATGACAGAGTTTGCCGTTCAAGCTGACTTACACAGAGAATTTGTCAATGCACACACAAGAATGCTTGAGGGAGATTTCTTTCAATCAGATAAAGGAAGAGGGATGCTCTCGCGTTTAATCGGTGACAAGTACAAGATGCCGATCAGTTTAATCCGCGCACTCGACAGTAACGATGAGAAAGTACAACGAGCACTAGAGGCAGTTGGGATAGACACTACAGCACGGGAGAGCAAATCTATTGGGGAGTTTATTGCAGAAAATATAGAAAATTTTGAGGGGTTATCCGATAGAGAAAAGCACAGGTTAGAGTCCGCACTCAGACTTACACTTAATATGGAGATATATACCGAAATGGTATCAGACTTCAGAGAGTATTCTGACAACATACAAGAGGCAGAAGACGAAGACAACCCACCAAAAAACGGGGACACTGTTGCACTAAAAAGAAAACTATCTACGCCACCAAAGGACACAACCCCATTGGATGCTATTCGCAAGTCGATAAAAGAAGTTACCGACCAAATAGACACACTCAGAAAGGCGAAATCAAGCCCAGAGGAGATTACCAGCATGGAAGAAAGACTAGCAATCTTAGTTGGCACAGAAGAGCAATCTGTAACAACGCCGACTAGCGAAGTAGAGTTGGAAACTGACAATACGGTTACAGATGAGGCGATTATGCCCGCAATTGAGGTGGGAGCTAAAAAAACTGATAAAATCAATGAGGCGCAAAAAATAAAAGATAAATACCAAGCGCAAAGAGATGCTTTGAATAAAAGCAATCAAGTTACTAAAGTTAAACCTACTTCAGTTAAATATTATTTAAGCACGCCTAATTCAGACGGGAGTTTTAACGAGTCTTCTGCTAAAAATACCTTTACAGAAGGCGCAACTATATTTTCACTTCGGGATATAGGAAATAATAAGTACGAAGTTTATGCAAATGATAACGAATCTTCTGTAAAACTCGCTTTACAGTACCCTGATAAAAATATTGATCCCATATTTAATGCAATTTCTGCATATAATCCTAATGCAAAAACATTACAAACAGTTGTGCCTGCAATAGTCGAATTGATTGGTGGAAAATTTAATCTTATTTCTAAAGGAGAAATAACTTATGATGGTGCAGGAATTAAAAAACAAGAGGGTGTTTTAAATGACAGTATAGATGCCAAGTCATCTGAACTAAATAAAATTAACGAAGCCGAGCAAAAAGAGTTAAAAGCTCTGAATGAAATAATAGAACCCCCCACCCAACCACAACAAGAAGAGGAGGAGGCTACTACATCTGTCCCCGTAATTGAGGTAGAAGCAGAACCTGAGCAAAGCAACAGAGAAGAGAGGTCTGAAAGTGAAATAAAAGCTAAAAAAGCTGATATAGAAAAAAGAAAACAAGAAGATTTATTTAAACTTGATACATTAAAAAAAGAAATAGGAGATTCTTTTTCTGGACATTCTTCTACTATTGAACTATTAACTGCGATAGGAAAATTCTTTGTAAATAATTTCGGGTGGGAATTTAAAGGTAAAAGAAAGTACTCTTTACAGATATCAAAAGAAAGAAATAGAGCAGAATTTGATATAAATAATTTAGAAATAAATCTCTCTGAGGGGGCAACTGTTGGCATAATGGGGGGAGGAGACCACTATGCAAGATTTGCTCCTCAAGAAGTAGTTGAGGCTAAATATGGTGCAGAATTAGCTGAATTAGAAAACCAACCCCAAACCGAAGTAACTGACACAGTTGTGCCCGTAATTGAGGTAGAAGCAGAACCTGAGCAAAGCACTAGAGAAGAGAACCCTGAAATAGAGATGCTGAGACGTCAAATACAAACAATGAGGAATCAAATTCGCATTGTAGACACAGACGATTTTAAACGTTTCAAAGAGTTACAGCAGAAAGCACAAGAAAAAGTAATTACCCCCGAAGAAGCACAGGAGATGTATATCCTAGAAGAAGAAGTTGATAGATGGATTTTTGCATCTGGGGCTATTATAGATGGCACAAGACTATCAGACCTGATAGAGCAAGAAGCGATACTAGCGAAGACGCCCATAGCAACCTTAGAGGATATACAGCCCATAGAAGAGCAAGACATTCTTGACACTATTGATATCCCAGACAGAAAGCCCAATGCGAACACACACCTTGGAATACACTATGATTCAACTATTGCAACTGTATTTATAAAACCAGATGGCACAGAACACATCGAGGTGTTTTATATCACACAAGAGAAATTGATGGAGCGAATGGCTTACATTGATGAAAATGGCAACCCCCAAGGAGAGCTATTAGGCTTTGAAAAAACAGAAAGAGGTTCTTTTCTTATCCCAATGGAGACTGTCATATCTATAAATGAGAACACAAATATCCCTTTGTTTTTTCCACTAGACTTCGAATCCCAGCAGAGAAACTACTTACCGATCACAGAATTCAACATAAACATGAATGGTGAGATGGAAGGGACATATCTAAAAACAGACTTTTATGACAACGAGGAAGTAGAGAATCAAGCAACATCCGAGGCAATTTATAATGAACAGCCCGATAACACAGTTACGTTACACATATACGGAGGAGACCCCTATAACAAAGAGTTACTTGACAAATACAAGGGCGCAAAAGACTCACTTCAAGAAGCAGAGGAAAAAGAAAAAGAGGCGCAAGTACAAATCAAGAAAGAAGTCTTAAAGGAGGACTACACCGAGCGACAAAGTAAGGAGCTGGCAAGTCTTGGAAGAAGCGTTTCGATTTTTCGTGCAAAAACCAAAAAGACTCCCCAAGAAAAGGCAGAATTGCAAGATTGGGAGCAGAGGTATGCGACTCACAAACAAAAGATAGAGACACAAATCAGGAATAAAAGAGAGAGCGCTCTCAAAGAAACCACCAAAGCAGTTAAAAGAGCAAAGCAAGACGTAGAAGAACAAAAGGACAATCTTAAAAGCAATTTAAGAATTGTTGCTTTGAATAGCGACAACAAGAATGTTTCTGTTATGAAAGGGCACAAAGGATCCCTTGCTAAAAATGGCACAGATAGAAAGTACCAGATTTTCCGAGACAGTTTTGTAGACCAAAACGAAGACATGATAATGGAGATGGCTGAAATGGGGACTTCAATAGCGTTACCAGTACCACCATTAAAAATAAATAAGGTTTACCCTGGTTTTCCAAATACTATCAAAGAAATGCGAGAGGACGGGACAGTCGTAGTGAAGCACGTTCCTTTTACAGATCAAAATGTAGGGCAGGTTATTGACATTGGATACATCGTTGGAGATAGAATAGAAACACGCAGCAGAGAACAGGGTATTGACACAACATTCCTTGGCAGAAAACGAGACAAGAACAGCAAGAAGAAAACACCATTTATTGTATTCCAACAAGGAAACAAGAAAGTGGCTTACCCCATAAGATTGGGGCAACGAGAGCGGGCATCAACAGACCCACTCGTTAAACTGTTTGAGTCGGATGCGAGCCCAGTGGAAAAAGCTAAGGGACTAAATAAAATGATTGCCGAGAGAGGGCTTGATATTAGCGAGGCAGGGAACTCCTTTTATGTTGGCATAGGCGGCATTGGAAATTTGAACCAAAGCAATTTTGACAATATACTTGCAAAGATGGACCAAATTGAATACTTTTACCCACTCGATGAATGGGTTAAGGGAACTACACCAATAGAGGCGATATTGAAAAATCAAGCCTTAATTAATATTGACTTGCACAACCCCATACATTCACCGAAGATTTCTTTTGAAATGGCAGAATTTCTTGACTCGATACCAGCGGTTAGTGAAACTTACAAGGAAAAAGTGGAAGAAGCGACAGAAAAAGTAAAAGACGCAAAACAATCCGACACGGTTGCAATGCTAAAAAACATCTCAAAAGAGGCAAAAGA
>Ga0105052_10003243_pt1 | contig 19019 bp, 14 predicted proteins | sample FRY03_FD_78094 | JGI IMG/M metagenome (GOLD analysis project Ga0105052, IMG submission 78094) | Freshwater microbial communities from Lake Fryxell liftoff mats and glacier meltwater in Antarctica - FRY-03 | ecosystem: Environmental > Aquatic > Freshwater > Ice > Glacier meltwater ... | reverse complement strand
ATATCTGAACCAGTCGAGCTCGCGCTGATTGGTCGCAAGGCGAATGCCTCCGGATTTGTGCCAGCTTACATATTGTCCGGTCAGCGCCTCCAGCCGGGGATAGAGATCGTTGCTATAGGCGTGGATCTTGGCCAGATTGAAGCTGCCCGTGATGCTCGGGCACTGGCCCGCAGCGTGCCAGGTGGAACCGGAAGTCAGCTCGTCCTTTTCGATCAGCATGCAATCGGTCCAGCCCAGCTCGGCCAGATGGTAGAGCAGGCTGGCGCCCATGATACCCCCGCCAACGATCACGACGCGCGCCTGTGTGTTCATTGGAATCGGGCTCTCTCGGGGGCAAATCTTCTCCAATCTTAGGGCGCGAAGGACGATCAGGACAAATCGCCAATTCAACTTGATCGGTTCAAAAAATTTATCCATCAGGCCATCTTCAGGCGCGTAGGAAATCGAGGTCTCCAGATCAGGCCATGCGATGAGGGCAGAATGAAAACAGCGGTGATCACGGGCGCGGCTCAGGGTGTGGGACTCGCAACCGCGCGACTTTTTGGAAACGCCGGCTTTCAAGTGGTGCTGACCGACATCCAGCCGCTGGACACCGTCTTGGCGGAACTGGCCGCCGACGGGTTGAGCGTTTCGGGCCTGAGCGGAGATATCGCGTCCGAAGAATTCGTCGCGACGTTGGCGGCCAAGGTTGCGGCGGACCAGGGCGCCGCCGATGTGCTGATCAACAATGCCGGGATCAGCATCATCTGCGCTGCCGAAGATACCAGCCTCGATCAGTGGCAACGGGTCATGGCGATCAATCTGCAAGGACCGTTCCTGCTATGCCGCGCATTTGGCAAGCAGATGCTGGAGCGGGGACTTGGCAGCATCGTCAATGTCGCCTCGATTGCCGGTCTGCACGGAGTGATCCACCGGGCGGCCTACAACGCCTCGAAGCACGGCTTGATTGGGCTGACCCGGACGCTGGCGAGCGAATGGGGCGGACGGGGGGTGCGGGTCAACGCGGTTTGCCCCGGCTGGATCAAGACCGAAATGGACGTGGCAGACCAAAGTGCGGGTGCCTATCACGACGAGGACATCACCAACCGGGTGCCGATGGCGCGCTTCGCCCGGCCCGAAGACGTCGCCGCCGCGATCCTGTTCCTCGCTCGCGAGGACAATTTTATCAATGGGGTGTCTTTGCCGGTCGATGGCGGCTGGACCGCGGATGTCAGTTGGGACGCGCTGCGGTTGAAGAGCCGGGTTTCGGTAGATCGGGCTGGTTGACGAATTGCCCGTTCGACCTTCCGCGCGACGCCAGACTCTCACCGTAACTCTCACCCGATTCCGGCAAAAAAATTCACCACTACGTCCAAATTTTTCATTTGTGACCATAAGAGCGGGCCGGTCTAACCAAGCTGTACAAAAGGCGATTGAGCTCAGAATATAGCTATGAAAATCGGTTTTATCGGGCTCGGAAATGTCGGCGGCAAGCTTGCGGGAAGTCTTATTCGCAATGGCCACGACGTCACAGTGCGTGATCTTGATGAGACGTTGGTTGCCGAATATATCGAGCGCGGCGCCACCGCGACGACATCGCCAATAGCTTTGTGCGAAAAAGTTGACCTGATTTTTACCTGCCTCCCCTCGCCCGCCGCAAGCAGCGCGGTCGCCGAAGGGCCGGACGGTTTTCTGCAAGCCATGCGGCCGGGCCAGATCTGGCTCGAAATGAGCACCACCGATTATTCCGAAGCGATCCGGCTTGCGGCGTTGGTCGAGGCGCGTGGTGCGATGTTTCTCGAATGCCCGGTATCGGGAGGCTGCCACCGCGCCGATACCGGCAACATCGCGATCTTCGTCGGCGGCCCGCGCGCCGCATTCGAGGCGGTGTTGCCCGTGCTGACCACCATGGGCCGCCGCATCCTCCACACCGGTGAGCTTGGCACCGCCTCGCAGTTGAAGGTCATGACCAACTACCTGTGCACCGTCCACCTCGTCGCGCTGGCCGAGGCGCTGACCACGTGCAAGGCCATCGGGCTGGACATGAACACGACCTTCGAAGCGATCCGCATCTCTTCGGGCAACAGTTTCGTGCATGAAACCGAAAGCCAGGTCATCCTCAACGGCAGCCGCGACATCAACTTCACGATGGATCTGGTCAGCAAGGACATCGGCCTGTTCGACAAGATCGCCCGCGACGCAAACGTGCCGGTAGAGCTGTCGCCGCTGATCGTGCGGCTGTTTAAAGAGGGCGAGGCCAGCTTCGGCCCGCGCGAGTTCTCACCCAATATCATCCGGCGCTATGAGGAGCCGCTCGGCATCAAGGTGCTCGGCACTGGTTTTCCGGATCAGATGGTCGATGATGAGCCCGAAGAGGCAGGCTATGAGGTCATGCCGAAACGCTGACCCACGGACGCCATGCCATGACCACTGCGACACCGACCGATCACGCTGAATGGAACGCCCTGGCGGAATCGCTGGCGATCGAGACCGGACTCGTGATCGACGGCCAGTGTCGCAATGCTGCGGGCGGCGAACTGTTCAGTGTGATCAATCCCGCCGATGGCACCACCGTGGCGGAGATGGCGTGCGGAACCGCCACCGATATCGAGCTTGCGGTTGCCTCCGCCCGCCGCGCCTGGGACGATGGCCGCTGGCGGCATATGCCGCCGCGTCAGCGAATGGATATCTTTCGCCACTGGGCCGATCTGGTGGAAGCCCATGCGGCGGAACTGGCACTGCTTGAAACGCTCAGCATGGGCAAGCCGATCAATGATGCACTGACCATCGACCTGCCCGAAACGATCGTGACGATCCGCTATTTCGGCGAGTGCATCGACAAGGTGGCGGGGGCGGTCACCAACAGCCCGCATGGCGCGGTACACCTGGTCGCGCGCGAACCGCTGGGCATTGTCGGAGCGATTTCGGCCTGGAACTATCCGTTGCTGATGGCGACCTGGAAAGTCGCCCCGGCGTTGGCGGGTGGCAACTGCGTGATCCTGAAACCGGCGCAACAGGCGCCGCTGTCCTGCATCAAGCTGGCGCAGTTGTTCCTCGAAGCCGGCGGACCAGCGGGCGTGTTCAACGTGGTCAATGGCGGCGGGCAGAATGCCGGGCGGGCTCTGGCCTTGCATCCCGACGTCGCCAAGATCAGCTTCACCGGCTCGACCGCAGTGGGCAAGCAACTGATGATCTATGCCGGCGAATCCAACCTCAAACGCGTTTCGCTGGAAACCGGAGGCAAGAGCCCGCAGATATTCATGCCCGATCTGGTCGATCTCGATGTGGCGGTCGACCGGGCGATCATGGGCATTCTCGACAATGCCGGACAGGTCTGCAACGCGGGATCGCGGTTGCTGGTTCACGCTGACGTTCATGACGAATTTGTCGACCGCTTCGTCGCCCGCGCAGGCCAGCTTTATGTGCCGGGCGATCCGCTCGATCCGGCAACGACGCTGGGTCCGATGGTTACCCGCGCACATCAGCGCGACGTTCTGCGCTGGATCGAAACGGGCAAGGCCGAAGGGGCTGAACTGGCGCTGGGGGGGAGCGAGGATCTTTCGCGTCCCGATGGGGCATACGTCATGCCGACGTTGTTCACCGGGCTCACCCCCACAATGGAAGTGGGCCGCGAAGAGGTGTTCGGGCCAGTCGCCGCGCTGTTCTCATTCCGCGACGAGGCCGAGGCGATCCGCCTCGCCAATGACTCGATCTACGGGCTCGCCGCCAGCATCTGGACCAGCGACGTCAATTGCGCCCACCGTGTGGTCAAGGCGCTTGAGGCAGGCGTGGTGTGGGTCAATTGCTTTGGCGATGGCGACATGACCCAACCGTTTGGCGGCTACAAACAATCGGGCAATACCCGCGACAAATCGCTCGAATGCCTGGCCGGATACATGCAGTCGAAATCAGCCTGGTTCAGCCTGGAATAGCCGCCACTTCGGCAACCTGGTTGGCCATCCAGTCCATGAACGTGCGGATACGCAGGTTTTCTTTCATATCCCTGCGGCAGATCAGCCCCCAGGCTCCCGGGCAAATCTCGACATGCGACGATGGTCGGACCAGGCGCCCCGCGGCCAGATCCTGATCCACGAATGGCCCGTTGACCAATGCAATGCCTTCACCATTGAGCGCCATTTCCAGCGCGACAGCCAGCGTATCGACCATCAGATAAGGTACCCTGGGCTCAAAGCTGACCCCGGCCGAGGCAAACCAGCTGTCCCAGTTCTGCACTTCGGTATAAATCGCCACCAGCGGCTGCTGCATGAGATCGGCAATGGTTGCCGCGGGGCCAATCCGATCGAGCATTTCGGGATTACACACCGGAAAAAGTGCATATTCGAACAGCGGCATCCAGTGGTATTTGGCAGGATCGGGCACCACCTCACAATAGACCAGCCCGACATCGGCATGGACTTCGTCGAATTCCCATTCAACCGCGCAAGTGCTGAGCGTCAGTTTGATTTCGGGATGCTGGCTGAGGAACTGCGGCACGCGTTTGGCCAGCCAGCGGATCGAGGCGGTAACATAGGTTTGCACCCGCAGCGGCTTGTCCAGCGCATGACGATGCACCGCCTGAACACCTTCGAGCAGCGATTCAAATGCCGATCTGACATAGGGGTAGAGCACGCGCCCTTCATTGGTCGAGACGATGTGACGCCCCTCCTGCGCGAACAGGGCGACACCCAACGCCTCTTCGATCAACTGAACCTGGTGGCTGACCGCGGGATGGGTCAGACACAGCTCGCCGGCAGCGTCGCGGATGCTCTGGTGCCGGGTTGCTGCCTCGAACCCCCGAAGCGCCTTCAACGGCGGCAAGCGCTTCAAATCGATCTTGGCATGCATCAGGCGGGACTCGCTTCGCGTTCGTTCCGACCGACGTCTACCACTCCTGGCTGGACCGGTAAATTAATCTGACGAATGGGTAATGGCCCGGCTAGGCGGCCAGGTGTTGGCGCAGGCCCTCGAGTCTGACCATGAGATCAACCGGCAAAGGTCCAAGCGCCTCTGCCTCAATGCACTGGCTCAGTTCGGTGCGGTTCTTGACGCCGAGAACGACCGTATCGACACCATCCATATCAAGCGCAAAGCGATGCGCGAGCAGCGCCGGATCGACATCGAGTTCAGCGCAGAGCGCGCGGAACGGTTCGGCCCGGCGATAATCGGCAGCTTCGGGGTGACTGTCCTTGAGCGGGCGGTCAATCGCAGCAGTCAGCGCGCCGGCTTGAACTGCGCGGATCCCCATGACCCCAACATTTTGTGCCTTGGCCGCCGCGATGATATTGCGTGGAACGGGAGCCTCGGCGAACCGGCGAAGCGCGCCAGGAGAATCGAGCAGATTGGTAATCGCCTGAACCACATCGGGTTTCGTTTCGTGGTTCAGGGCCTTTATGATCGTCGGCGGAACACCGATCCCGGTGATCCCCCAGGCGCCGATCCGGCCTTGCTGTTTGAGCCGCTCGAATGCCGGGACCACTTCACCGACATATTGGCTCCACGGCGTGGCAAAGCGGCGGCGATGCTCATTGCCGAAGGCAAAAACGGCATCATCCTCGCAGATGTTGGTGTGGAGAAGGAAGATGTCGGCATGATCCAGCCGCATCGCCGCCATGCTAGCATCGAGCGACGCTTCGAGTTTGCCGGCAACGCTGCCGCTCTCCGGCTCGCCAAGCATGCATTTGGTGGTGATCCGGACGCCGTCCGGCAGCCGGCCGGCAAAGGTCTCAGCCACGACCCTCTCACAATTGAGATAGCTCGGCGCCGTATCGATAAGCGTAATTCCAACCGCAACAGCAGCGTCGAGGGTCGCAATCGCCTCGTCGCCAGTGGTCTCGCCCCAGATTTGCCCCAGCCCGCCACCGCCCAGCGACAGCCGGCTCACGTTTTGGAGCGGTCCAAGTCCGTTATAGTGCAAGCTGCTTCTCCCTTGCTTGTGCATCCTCGATGATCATAGCCGCTCCTTTTTCGGCGACCATCACCGTGGGGGCATTGGTATTGCCCGAAGTGATGGTCGGGAAGATCGAGGCGTCAACCACCCGCAATCCCTGTACGCCATGCACCCTCAGCCGCGCATCGACCACCGAGTTCGCCGGATCCGTTCCCATGATGCAGGTGCTGGTCGGATGATAAACGGTATCGGCACGCTGCCGGAAATCCTCGAGCAAGTCGTCATCGCGTTGCATCCGGATACCCGGAACGAGTTCTTCGGTGATGATTTCCGCAAGCGGGCCGGCCTGCGCCAGCTTACGCAACAGGCCGATCCCGATCCGTGCTTCCGCCAGGTCATGCTCGGTCGACAGATAGTTGGGCTGAATTGTGGGATAACAAAACGGATCGGGAGAGGTGATATGCAACTCTCCCCGACTGGTCGGGTGGCAGGCATTGAAGGACAGCAGGACTGCTGAAAAGGGGTCGGGATTGAGCAGCCTGCGTTCCGACAAGGGTGTCTGGGTATAGCTGACCGGGCTGAAATAGAACTGAAGGTTGACCCGCTCCTGTTCCGGCCCGCTGCGGACGAAGCCGCCGCCCTGGTTGACGCTCAGCGATAGTGGCCCGCCGCGATTGAGCAGATAGTGCAGACCCGCTCTAAGCTTGCCCCGCAGCGGACCAAGCTCGTCGTTCAGGGATGGAACGCTGGTCTTGTAGAAGTAACTCACCGCCAGGTGGTCCTGCAGGTTGCAGCCTACGGAGGGGGCGCTGATCAAAGGGTGTATCCCCAACTCGGCGAGGCGGCGCGCGTCGCCGATCCCCGAGAGTTGGAGCAGTTGTGGCGAATTGATTGCTCCACCCGCCAGAATAACCTCGCGGCGAGCCCGAACGTGTGTGGTCTGGCCACCGCGCCGATATTCAACCCCAGTCGCGCGCTTGCCGGTGAACAGGACGCGCGTGGCATGGGCTTTGGTCCGCAGCTCTACCCCGCCGCGCCGCAGCGCCGGGCGCAGATATTCATTCGCGGTGGAAGCCCGACGCCCATTGCGGGTATTGATCTGGAAGATGCCGACCCCCTCGCTGAGCGGCCCGTTGAAGTCAGGCGTAAAGGGCATTCCCAGCGTTTGCGCGGCCGCGATAAAGCGTTGGCACAGCGGGTGCGCCCGGGCGCTGAAATCGGTGACGTGTTGCGGTCCGCCCACGCCGTGCCAGTCACTTGCCCCGTGATCGTGATCTTCCGCGCGGATGAAGTAAGGCAGAACATCGTCCCACCCCCAGCCGACGTTACCCCGTTCGCGCCAACAGTCGAAATCGTGGGGTTGGCCGCGGACATGGACCATCGCGTTGACCGAGCCCGATCCGCCAACCACCTTGCCCCGCGGCCAATAACTGCTGCGCCCGCCCAGCCCCGGCACCGGGGCGGTTTCGTACATCCAATTGACGCGGGGGTCGAAGAAAGTGCGGCCATAGCCGATCGGCATCTGGATCCAGATCGTACGGTCGCTGCCGCCCGCTTCGAGCAGCAGCACGATGGTCTTGCCATCCTCGGTCAGCCGGTTGGCCAGGACGCAGCCTGCGGTTCCCGCGCCGACGATCACGTAATCGAATTCGTCCATCTCAACGAACCGGGTGCTGGGTCATCTCGAGATGCAGCATGGACCCGGTGTAGGGATTGGCCAATGCCACTTCTTCGTTGAGTTCGACCCCCAGGCCCGGCGCGGTCGGCGGGATGACGTGGCCATCCTCGAACGGGATCGGGCTCTTGAGGATTTCGGAATGGAAGCCGCCCCATGTCTCGATGCTCTCGAGGATCAGGAAATTGGGCGAGCAGGTGGCGAGCTGAATATTGGCCGCGCCCACGATCGGCCCGCAATAAAGATGCGGTGCAATCTGGACATGGTGGACCTCCGCCATCCCGGCGATTTTCTTGGCCTCGAGCAGCCCGCCGACCCGGCCCAGGTTCATCTGGAAGATCGCCGCGCTGCCGGCGGCCAGCAGCCGCGCGAAATCGTATTTGGTGGCGAGGCGCTCGCCCGTCGCAATCGGAATGCTGGTTGCGCGGGCAACCTTGGCCATTTCTTCGGGCGCGTCCGGCGGGACAGGTTCTTCCAGCCACAGAGGATCGAAGGGTTCGAGCCGCCGCGCCAGCCGGATTGCGCCCGCGGCGGTCATCTGCCCGTGCGTGCCAAACAGCAGATCGGCCTTCATCCCGACCGCTTCGCGCAGCTGCCGGGCGAAGCGTTCCGACAAGTCGAGTGCTTCCAGCGAAAGCTGCCGCCCGTCAAACGCCGAATAAGCCCCGGCCGGATCGAACTTCAGCGCGGTGAATCCCTGCGCGAGATATTCGCCCGCGCGCTCCGCCGCCAGATCAGGATCGTGATAGACATCGCTTTGATCGCCGGGGCGCGGATAGATGTAGGTGTACGCGCGAAGCCGTTCATGCACCTGGCCACCAAGCAACTTGTAAACTGGCTGGTTCGCCGCTTTGCCGATGATATCCCAGCAGGCCATCTCCAGCGCACTGAGAACGCCCATCACCGTCAGATCGGGATGCTGGGTAAATCCGCTGGAATAGACCCGCCGCCACAGCGCCTCGATATCGTGCGGATCGGTGCCTTCGCCATATCGCGCGAAAACATCCTCGATCATCCGGGCCACGAGATGCGGCTCGAACGGTACGCAATAGGCCTCACCCACCCCGGAAATTCCGCAGGCCGTGGTCAGCTTGACGAAGACGAAATAGCGCCCGCCGAAATGCGGTGGCGGATTGCCGACCACGAAGGTCTGGATATCGGTCAGCTTCATGCCGGGTAGAAGCCGTTCATCACCTTGACCTCAAGGAAATCATGCAGTCCGAACTCGCCCCATTCGCGGCCATTGCCCGATTGCTTGTAGCCTCCGAAAGGCGAACAATAGTCCTGCCCGGCGCCATTGATATGGACGCTTCCCGCGCGGACCAATGCTGCCACGCGGCGCGCCCGCTCAAGATCGCCGCTCTGGACGTAGCCGGCCAGGCCATAGGGTGTGTCATTGGCGATTGTGATGGCCTCTTCCTCATCGGCAAAGGGGATCATCACCAGCACCGGACCGAAGATCTCTTCGCGGGCGATAGTCATCTGGTTGGTGACATCGGCAAAGATCGTCGGCTTGACGAAATACCCGCGAGAAAAGCCTTCGGCGCGGTCGGTGCCCCCCGCGATCAGCGTGGCGCCTTCATCGATCCCTGCCTGGATCAGCGCCTGGATCTTGTCATACTGGACCTTGCTGACGACCGGGCCGAGGTGCGGACCCTTGTCCAGCGGATCGCCCAGCGTCACGCCAGCCGCAACCTTCGCGGCAATCGCCACCGCCTCGCTATAGGCGGAAGCCTCGACCAGCATCCGGGTGGGCGCATTGCACGATTGCCCGGAATTGCCGAAACAATGCAGCACACCGCGCGTAACTGCGGCCTCGAGACCGGCATCGGCGAACACGATATTGGCCGATTTTCCGCCCAGTTCCTGCGACACCCGCTTGACCGTTCCCGCCGCCGATCGGGCCACCTGAATGCCCGCGCGGGTCGATCCGGTAAACGACACCATATCGACCTTGGCGTGCCCGGTCAGCGCATCGCCAATCGCCGCGCCGGTGCCATGGAGCATATTGAACACACCCGCAGGAAAGCCTGCCTCGTCGATGAATTGCGCGAACAACTGCGCTGAAAGCGGAGCGACCTCGCTGGGCTTCAACACCATGGTGCAGCCCGCAACCAGCGCCGGGCCGACCTTGGCAGCAAGCTGGTTGATGGGCCAGTTCCACGGGGTAATCAGCACGCATACGCCGATCGGTTCATGGACCAGCCGTCCGGTAGCTCCGATCCTGCGCCCCCATTCCATGGCGCGGGCGGCCTTGATCGTTTCCTTGAGATGGCCGGGGCCGCATTCGGCCTGGGCATCAAAGGAAAGATCATAGGGCGCACCCATCTCGGTCGAGATGGCGCTAACCATCTCGTCATAGCGGCGCTCGAATATCGCGATCAGCCGTTCGACCAGCGCGATCCGCTCGGCGAGCGACAGCGCAGAATAGGCCGGAAAGGCTGCGCTGGCCGCCGCTACTGCCGCATCGACATCGTCTGCTCCGCACAGTGCGACCAGCGCGGCTCGTTCTTCGGTCGCGGGGTTGATCGCCTCGAAGGACTGCACCGACGATTTGGGCGCGGTCCATTTTCCGGCGATGTAGGACTTGAGTGGTTGCTCAGACATATTCAGCCGCGCGCTTCTGGTCCTCGACGATGTATTTCTCGGCCCGCCAATAATGGAACGCGGCCCAGAACCCGGTGGGGGCCAGCACCAGCAACGCCAGCCGCAGCGAGGCCGCATCGGCGCCGTCTGGTCCAGCGAAATAGTCGCTCAACAAACCGACGCCCTGCGGTGCGATGATCAGGTTGAAGACATTTGCGATCAGCAAGGACACCGCTACGAACATCGCCCGCATCCGGGGCGGCGAGAGGTTCTGGACGAGCGCAAAGGCAGGGCCGATGTAGAAGTAGATTGCCGGAATGAATATCCACCACATCAGGGTCGCCACCTGAAGGGAATCCGTCCAATAGGCGATGATCGAGGGGATCGTGGCAAGAGCCGTCACCACCCCCAGCAGACGGACGATCTTGCGCGGGTCGCGATAGGCAGGCTGCGCGACCACCCAGGCAGTCAGCAGCGAAGCGCCGATGCCCATGACCAGGTGGATCGGTCCGATGACCCCGCCAGCCTCACCAACATCGAGACCATAGGTGCGCTGGATGAAGGTGGGGGTGAACCACATCAGGCCCCAGCCCCAGAATGCCGAAAGACCACTACCCATCATGCCGTGGACCGCGGACTTCTGCGACCACAGGAAGCGCATGGTTTCCTTGAATGAGGGCGCATCACTCTTGCTTTCGCTTGGGGCGTCAAGCTGACCGCGCGCGGGCTCCTTTATCGTCAGGAAGATAACGAGCGCGAGGAAAAGGCCTGGGATGCCCAGCACGAAGAAGGCCGCGCGCCAACCATATTCTGCCGCCACCGCACCAGCCATATCGGCACCCAGCCACGCCCCGATCGGCGCGCCCAGAGCGAAAATTGCCATCGCCATGGCGCGACGATCGGCCGGGAAATAATCGCCAATGATCGAATTGCATGCCGGCGTACCGCCCGCTTCGCCGATGCCAACCCCGATCCGGGCCAGCAGCAGTTGCATGTATCCTTGCGACATCCCGCACAACGCGGTCATCCCCGACCAGACCGTCACCGAGATAGCCAGCAGATTGCGGCGGTTATGGCGATCCGCAATCCACGACAGCGGCAGGCCCATCGTGACGTAGAACAGTGCCAGCGACACCCCTGTGAGGAACGCCACCCCGCTATCGCTCAGGCCGAATTCGAGCCGGATCGGTTCGAGAACGGTCGAGATCACATAGCGGTCGGCAATGTTGATCGTATAGGCGAGCATCATGATGAACAGCACGTACCAGCGCGTCCTCAAGGTCGATGTGCTGTCTGCGGAGATCGGTGCGGCACTTGCCATTGAGATACCCTTCAGGTTGCGGCCAGTTCCGGACCCAGGACTGCGCGGAGCGGATCGAGGTAGGAGCTGAAATTCTCCCATTGATCCACGCCACTTTTGAAAATCGGTTGTCTGACCTGTTCGGAACTGGCGGTGCGGACCGCACGTTCGGTTTGGTGAAAATCGACACAGGCTTGCTCGAATGGCAACCCGCAGAAATCGAGCAGGCGGCGGACCTGCGGCTCGAGATCGGCGACAACGGCTTCGTAACTTACGCGAAGAACCTTGCCGGGCAGCACAGCATCCCAGTGATCCATAAGCGCAACATAGTCGCGATAATAGCGCCCGATTTCATCAAGTCCGTATGTAAATTCCTGCCCCTCGGCAAACAACTGCTTGAAGCCACTGAAACAGCAGCCCATTGCCCCGCGCCGCGCGTCGATGACTTTGGCATTCGGCAGGATCATGTGGATGAGGCCGATATGGCGAAAGTTGTTGGGCATTTTATCGATGAAAAAGGCTGTGCCCTTTTTGCGGTAAATTCGCGTGTCACGAATATAGTCCTCACCGAACCGTGTGAGCTCGTCGCGTGACAATTCTGGAAGATTGGCGGGGTATTCGGGCTCTTCGTTCCACATCCGGCGATGATCCAGCCGGTGGGCAAGCGCGAGGATGTTGGGGAGCTCCATCGTGCCTTCCACTTGGCTGTGCGATGCGAGAATCTGCTCGAGCAGTGTCGATCCCGCGCGCGGCAGACCCACTATGAAGACCGGATCGGGTGCACGGCATCCTGCGCCCTCGAACCCATTGAGCAAATCGGCTGTCACATGCTCGCGCTGGCGCTGCATTTCGTCGTCGAGGCGCTGTGGATCGTATTTCAACTCGTCGCGTTTCAGCCGGTTACCGCGCTCGTAATAAGTGAAGGAATGCGAATAGTCCCCGCAATCCTCGAGGGCCTTCCCCAGTGCAAAGCAAAGGTGATAGCGGTCGGCGAGCGCGATTGCCGGCAAGGCTTCCTGCTCACGCATCTGTGTAAGTTCGGCATCTGAAAACCGATAGGTCTTGAGGTTGGCTAGGCTCCAGAATGCATCGCCAAAATCGCGCCGTACCTGATAGGCCCGCCGGTAGGCAGCAACCGCCTCGTCCTGCCGCCCCACGGTTTTGAGCGCGTGACCATAGGTGAGGTTGATGCCCGGATTGGCAGGCATTGCTTTAAGCAACGCCTTGTATGAATCCATCGCTTCATCAAAATTGCCCACGGCCAGGTTTTCATTGGCGTAGAGCATTTCGAATTCCGGATTGCCCGGCTCCATGGCGCGCAGTTCGATGGACTCGGCCAGCGCCAGTTCGAATTTCTGCCGTTTTCTCAGCAGCTTGGCGTAGTCATACCGGGCACTGACATTGTCAGGCTCAAGCGCCTTCGCGGATTCGAGCAGAAATTCGGCATCGTCGTAGGCGTTGAAGCGCTGGCCGATTTCGGCCAGCAGCCGCATCGCCTCCACATGATGACCCTCGCGCTGGAGGAAAGCCCGGCAGAGATCTTCGGCTTTATTGAGCCGCCCCTCCTGGATGAAGCTGGCGACGCTCTGGAGTTCGGCGGGAAGCGCGGAGAGATAGGCGAATTGCGAAAGGGCAAAGTCGGCCTGCGCGTCACGCCCCGCGGCCCGATGCAACTCTGCCAGCATGCGCCAGCTTGCCGCGAGCGCGCCATTGTGAGTGACGGCAGACTGATAGGCGGCGAAAGCCTCCTCGATAAGACCGAGATCGCGCAGACAATGGCCACGTTCTTGCCATGCCCGGCCATAGCTGGGGGCCAGTCCGGTCAACCGGGCAAGCGTCAATAGAGCGGCGGGAGCATCCTTGCCGAACCGCTGGGCGACGGCCAGCGTATAGAGCGCTTCGCGATGGTCCGCTTCTCGATCCAGGATTTCGCGACAGGCGGCTCCCGCGTCGCCAAAGCGGCCATTTTGCAGCAGCCGGCGGGCACGACGAAGACCGTCTTCGGAGCTTTCGACTTCAACTGCTGTCTGCATCGGCACTTCTCTCCCGGACCACCAGCCACATCGACATTCTGGTCCAGACCAGGCGCTGCCTGCAATGCAATTCGCACGCAGCGGGCACCCCGGCATTGCCGGAGCGCCCGCTGGCTTTCATGTCAGTTCCTTCGATCAGATTCTGTAGGAGAAGCGTAGGCCCACCGTGCGCGGGCGCGAAGTGGTGGTGCGAAGCTCACCGTCATTCCCGCTTTTGTACAGTTCAGGACGTTCATCGGTCAGATTGTCTCCGAAGAGCTCAATCCGCCACTCATCCCTTGAGACGCCGACAGACGCAGCAACGGTGTTGTACGAATCGAGTTGCTGCGCGACGGGGAGCGGCACCACCACATCACCTGGCCGCACGAGCACGCCATTGTAGGTGACCGGGATCGACGGCGCGTAGCCAAGTGTCGGGTTAGACGCTTGATAGCGGATGTCGACATTGTCGATCACATCCGAAATGCTTTTGCCGACATAGTGGAAGCCCACTTGCGCGAACGGCTTCAGGCCCGAAGCGAGTTCCCTTTCCCAGTGCAGACGAGCGTTGAACTGGAATTTGGGACTGAGCGCCAGCGGGCCACCAAGTGGGCGCAGCACCGTCGTGTTCTTGCGAAGCCGCTTCATTTCGGAATCGTTGAATGAGAAAGCGGTGTTGAACGTGAATTCCGACGTGGCACGCCAGGTAATGTCGCCTTCAATCCCTTTGATCTGGGCATCGAGCAAATTGGTGGTGAAGGTCTGGTTGGAGATATTCTGATCGAACACCGTAATCTGGATATTCTTCCAGTCGATCAAATAGGCCGCAAGATTGATCTGCAAAGTGCGGTCGAGCAGCGAGAATTTGCCGCCAACCTCATAGTTCTGCACTTTGTCCGGCACATAGGTACCCAGGCGCACGAAGTCAGCGTTGGTCGGACAGATTGCGCTGGGTACACGGCACGGACGACGGTTAAAGCCGCCGGGCCGGAAACCGTCCGAGAACGTGCCGTAGATCAGCGAAGCGTCGTCCAGCTTGTATGTCAGATTGGCCTTGTACAGCACGCCGGTATATTTTGCGGGCGAAGCGTCTGCATAAAGCTGGTTCAGGTTGGCGCTGATGCCGTAGAATTGCGGCGGCGTCGCGGATGCGGAATAGGTTCCGGTCGCAGGATTGTAGATACCCCGTCCGCCAGTCGCGAAACTGGTCGCCGACGACCCGTTGATCGAGGCTTTTTCATTGTAGTAACGCAAGCCACCCGTCACCGTCAGCCGGTCAGGGATGATATCGAACGAAGCCTCGCCATAAACCGCGAACTGCCTGTCCTTGCGCTGAACATCGTTGAAAAATCCTACCTTCACGGGTCGAACGCTGGTGTCATTGGCGTCCACGGCGGGATTGGGAGCACGCCGATAAATGAAGCCTGCTGCCTCTTGCAGATAGGACCAATCGGTGTTGTCGAACAGCTTGTTATTGTCGTAAAACAGACCAAAGGTCCCGCGGATGCGCCTGTCTGCAGGCGTCGTCATCCGGAATTCCTGCGTGAAACGCTTGGTGCGGTTGCGGACCTGATAACTCTTGTTCGGCGCATAGCAGGTGTTGCCGATATTGCCGTTATAGGCCGCCGTGTAGTAAACCCCGCGATCACATTCATAATACGGCAGGTAAAGGCCGATATTCGAATATCCTGCGTAGTCTGAAACCTGTGTGGCGCGGTGCTTCATGAACGACCCGGTATAGATCAGGTCCAGCGCACCAAGACGGCCGTTAATCGCCAAGGTAGACAGGCTGACCTTGTCGCGCAATTTGTTCTCATTAAATTTGGTAACCTGCAAATCGCCGACATCGGGTTCGAAGTCGAACACACCGTCGGTGTCGAGTTCCTGGCGGAGGTGCATCACGTCCACCGACCAGTCGTCGGTCACGTTCCATGTCAGCGCGATACGTCCGCCGCGATAAGTCGCGTCATTATAATCTTTTTCTACAAAATTATCATTGTTGATAACCTGCCGCGTGGGTGCCCGATACAAGCTGCCTGTGCAGTTGGGAACGGCTGTAGTCGCCGTGGCCTGACACGATTGGATCGCACGATTGACGAGCAACGGGTTCCCGGTCGGGAGTCGGCCGGGCACGCCGACATTGCCGTTGAACGGCATTTGGAAAGTTCCGGCGACATTGTCGATGTAACCGCCTTGCCGATCGGTGTAGAACACCGCGCGCAGGCCTATTTTATCCTTGACGATCGGCACGTTGATAAAGGCGTCGCCCGCGACACTTTCCTCGCCGCTTTTGGTAAAGGCATATTTGGCGTTGAACCCGGCATGGAATTCGGAAGCATCGGGCTTGTTGGTAATATAGCGGACAGCTCCACCCATCGCGCTCGAACCGAACAAAGTGCCCTGAGGACCGGCCAGCACTTCGACGCGCTGAAGGTCTACCGTATAAAGATCGAGGTTGCGGCCCACCAGCGAGGCGGGTGCATCGTTGATATAGAGCGCAACGGTTGGCTGTGCGCCTGCGGTGCCCGCAACCTGGAGGCCGGGAGAGTCGGTCGAGAGACCGCGGATGAAGATCGACGACGCGCCCGGACCGCGAGACGCAGACCGCACATTGGGCAGATATTCGATCAGTTTGTCGAAACTGGTAATGTTGAGATCGCTCAGCGAATCGCCGCTCAGCGCCTGAATGGCCAGGGGAATTCGGTTAAGCGCTTCTTCGCGCCGGGTCGCGGTCACGATAATGTCCGCGATGCCCCTGTCGCTCTCATCGGCTCCGCTCTGATCCGCGGCTTCTTGCGCCAGTGCAGGTGATCCGCCCGCACCCACCAAGGCCACCGCGATCAGCGCGGTCGACAATTTCCAGATGGATTTCAAATTCCCTCTCCCCCGAGACAGCCCTCATTTTCGAAGGCTTTTATGACTTTAGACTGACTCTTTGGCTATGCAGCGGCAACTGACTAAATTTGCCGGTTTGGTAAAATTTTTTTCGGCACTGATCACATCATCTACATTTTGCAAGCATGCTACCTGCTCTAGTTCCCTGACTCTAGACCGGCTTGCCGCTTGCGGCTGGCTTGTCCACAATCGAATTGGACCGGGACCAGGAATGTTGACAGGCGCTGATTTCGTGCTGCTGATCGCGGCTGAGGACCGCAAGGGGATCGTTGCGGCCGTCGCTAATTCGATCGCCAGCCAGGACTGCAACATCACCGAGAGCGCGCAGTTCGGCGATGACCAAACCGGCCGGTTTTTCATGCGGGTGGCCATCGCCACCCCGGAGGTGATGACGGTCGAGCGGTTCACCGAGGCGTTCACGCCGGTCGCGGCTGCGTTCCGGCTCGACTGGCATATCCACGACCTGCGCCAGAAACTGCGGGCGATGGTGATGGTCAGCCAGGGCGGGCATTGCCTCAACGACCTGCTTTATCGCACCTCGACCGGGCGCCTGCCGATGGAGGTTGTGAGCATCGTTTCCAACCACACCACCTGGCAGCGCCGCGCCGAGCACGAAGGCGTGCCCTTTTTCCACTTGCCCATCACGCCGGAAAACAAGCTCGAGCAGGAAGCGCGGATGCTGGCGCTGGTGGATGAGCAGCAAGTCGATCTGATCATTCTCGCGCGCTACATGCAGGTTTTGTCGGATCAGCTATGCCGCAAGCTCGATGGCCGGGTGATCAACATTCACCACAGCTTCCTGCCCGGCTTCAAGGGCGCCCAGCCCTATCATCGGGCCTATGAGCGGGGCGTCAAGATGGTCGGCGCGACAGCGCACTATGTCACTGCCGATCTCGACGAGGGTCCGATCATCACGCAGGACGTCTCGGTCGTCGATCATGCCGACACGGTCGAAGACCTGATCTTGCAGGGACAGGATACCGAAAGCCGGGTATTGGCTCGCGCGGTCCGTATGCATATCGAACACCGGGTCATGCGCAACGGCAATCGCACCGTTGTGTTCAAGTAAGCGCACCACTTCAGCCATGTCGCAACGACGCCTGGCGAACCAAGGGAACCCGATGAGATGAAGACCCGTGCCGCCGTTGCCTTTGCGCCGAAGACCCCGCTGGAGATTGTGGAACTCGATCTAGAAGGGCCCAAAGCGGGCGAGGTCCTGGTAGAGATCATGGCGACGGGCATTTGCCATACCGATGCCTACACGCTCGACGGACTGGACAGCGAAGGCCTGTTTCCCAGCGTGCTCGGCCACGAAGGTGCGGGGATCGTGCGCGAGGTTGGCGCAGGAGTGACCAGCGTGGCGCCGGGCGACCACGTGATCCCGCTCTACACCCCCGAATGCCGCCAGTGCAAAAGCTGCCTGAGCGGCAAAACCAACCTGTGCACCGCGATCCGCGCGACGCAGGGCAAGGGGCTGATGCCCGACGGAACCAGCCGCTTCAGCTACAAGGGCGAGACGATCTTCCACTACATGGGTTGCTCGACCTTTTCGAACTTCACCGTCCTGCCCGAGATCGCGGTCGCGAAAATCCGTCAGGACGCGCCGTTCAAGACCAGCTGTTACATCGGCTGCGGGGTGACCACCGGGGTGGGCGCGGTGGTCAACACCGCCAAGGTTCAGGTCGGTGACAACGTGGTCGTGTTTGGGCTGGGCGGGATCGGCCTGAACGTCATCCAGGGCGCTCGGCTGGCGGGCGCGGGGCGGATCGTCGGGGTCGACATCAACCCCGACCGCGAAGAATGGGGCCGCCAGTTCGGGATGACCGACTTCGTCAATCCGAAGTCCGTGCCCGATGTCGTCGCACACCTTGTAGCCATGCTCGACGGCGGGGCGGACTACAGCTTCGACTGCACCGGTAACACTGACGTCATGCGCCAGGCACTCGAGTGCTGCCACCGCGGCTGGGGTACCAGCATCGTGATCGGCGTCGCGGAAGCCGGCAAGGAGATCGCAACCCGGCCCTTCCAGCTCGTCACGGGCCGCAACTGGCGCGGCACTGCGTTCGGCGGCGCGCGCGGCCGCACCGATGTGCCCAAGATCGTCGACTGGTACATGGAGGGCAAGATCGCGATCGACCCGATGATCACCCATGTCCTCGCGCTCGACGAGATCAACCAGGGATTCGAGCTGATGCACGCGGGCAAAAGCATCCGCAGCGTGGTGGTGTTCTGATTGATCAGCGCATGGCCAGCCCAGGACACGGGGGTCCGCGTCGTTGCAGACGCAAGTTCAGGCCGCTTTTATCGGGGCCAATACGGCGGAGACCCTGGAATAGAGCGCAATTGCCGCCCTGCGTTGGGCAGTTACCGCGTGGGTGGGCGGTCTGCGCAGGGGGCGCCCGATCATTCACCTGCAACTTTCTGTAAATCGAACCCAGCCGCACCTAGCACCGTTCTGCCGGTGCCGCGTTACGCCCTCATGCACGCAATCGGACAGACCAGTTTTCCCGCCACGATCGGGAATAAACGGCGCATCGAAGCTTGGCCCGGCCGATCGTCGCTCTAGAGCGTTTTCCGATCATTCTGGATCATATCCACATGAGCTGAAGTAGTTGGCGCATTCATTGGGTTTGAAGATGTCGACGAGCTTGCCGATGAGGTCCCAGAGGCCGGATACGGTCCGTT
>Ga0105052_10003241_pt1 | contig 19021 bp, 16 predicted proteins | sample FRY03_FD_78094 | JGI IMG/M metagenome (GOLD analysis project Ga0105052, IMG submission 78094) | Freshwater microbial communities from Lake Fryxell liftoff mats and glacier meltwater in Antarctica - FRY-03 | ecosystem: Environmental > Aquatic > Freshwater > Ice > Glacier meltwater ... | reverse complement strand
GCATTATCTCCTGCGCCCGTAAACAGTCGTTGAAAATAGTCCGAACTCTCGCGGATTTGATCAAATCCCCTTTGAGCCTAGGAAAAAACCTCGTCGACACTAATCGGACCTGAATAGTTACGCCCAAACGCCATGTCCCTTGCAATTTTTGCTAATCTTCGTTACGCTGCCCGAGAGGAGATTCCAATGAACATATCACTCACCCCCCACTACGAGGAGCTCGTCAAAAGCTGCGTAGATTCAGGACGCTACAACAATGTCAGCGAGGTGATGCGCGAGGCATTGCGCCTCTGGGAACAACATCGGAATCGCGATGAGTGGCTCCGTAATGAGGCGATCAAGGGCCACGAGGATGTCCTGGCAGGGCGAACCGTCCGCGTTTCCAGTGAAGAGGAATTTCTCGCTCTGGCCAGAGGCAACCAGCAGTGATCCTGGACTTCACAGAATCTGCTGTGGCGGACCTTCACGCCATCAGCGAATTCACCCTCACTACTTGGGGCAAGGCTCAAGAGGAGCGCTACCTGAATTTCAACCAAGCTCCCGTCCCCAAACCCTGCAGACCACCTCTCTACTCCTCCTCCGCCAACACCTCCCGCACCTCCTCAATCAAGGTTTGCACCTCCCCCAGGATCTCCCCGATCTCCCTCCGCACCTCCAGCCGCCAGCCCGGCGTGCCCAACCTCTCCTCATCGGCGCTGTCCAACGCGCCGATCACATCCCGCAAATAGCCCCGCGCCTTCTTCAGCCGCACCAGCACACTCCCGGCAAAGAGCGCCTCGGGCGGCCATTCCTCGTCATCCCCCAGCGCCCCCGCCAGCTTCGCACTCGCCGACATCGTCCGGGTCACGATCTCCACCAGGGGATGCTCCTGATGCGTCTCCTCCGACACCCAACCCTTCTGCTCCACCTCGGCATACACCCGAATGGACAGCTCCCGGGATCGTTCCACCAGAGGATGCTCGAGCGCGGGACCTTCCTCCTCCCCCTTCCACTTCTCCGCCTCCATCTCAGCCATCATCTCTTCCTCCCCGGCGTGAAACTCAGCCAACCACTCCTCCCGCTCCGCCAACTGCTCCGGGGTCAATTCCTTCTCACCACGCTCCTTCTTCAACCGCTGCCGCTCCTCTTCCAAAATTCGCTCAAACGAATCCCCATCACAGCCCTCCCGATCCATCCGTGCCGTGACCCGATCCATCAACAAATCCATCCGCGCCGCCTCCTCGTCGGCCTCCGCCTCCGCCTCACTCTGCGGATCGTCCTCATCCTCGCTCTCCTCTGGCTCCAAAAACGCCGTCAAGGATTTCGCATTCGCCACTCGCTGCGCCTCCTCCTCCCCCTTCGTCAACTCCCACGTCGCGCTCGCCTCCAACTCCAGTGCATACCCCGCCGATTCAATCACCACCCGCCCGTTGCACTTGCTGAACCACTCCAGATAAATCCCGTTCCCCCAATGCCACGGAAACGGCTTCCGCGCCCGATAGTAGTCCTCAAATTCCTCCGCCGAACAATCCACCACCTTCACCTTCCGCGAGGCCGTCATATCCCCCACCACTCCCAACTGCCGCCCCATCAACTCGCGCCCCTTCCCCTCCACCGGAGCCGGATTCGCAAAGCGCAGCACATGCCCCGCCAGATCCCGCCCGGGATGCCCCTCCAACATCAACTCCAACGGCTCCTCCCGCCCCAAGATCCAAATCTGCCCCGTCACCCGCCCCCGCACCCGGCAGTCCAACTCGCCCCGGACCACTTCCTCATCAATGCGCCACGCCATGCCCCAAAACCTGCACCACTTCCACTCCCAGCACCAGCCCTGAGGTGCCCAAACAGATCCCGAAGGGAGGCCTGCCACCGTTGCAGGCCAAAGGGGCAACGCCCACCGCTCTCACCCCGCAGAGTGCTCAATCGCCGCCCACCCGCTCTCCTCATCTCCCCATGAGACCGTGATGGAATCCTCTCATTCTTTCCCGCATACTCCCCTCCATGCCCGATGCCATCCAGGCCTCCGACTTTTCCTCCTTCCTCTTTTGGGACGTGCCGGTCGATTCGGTCGATCTGGAAGACCACCGCCCGTGGCTCGTGAGACGCATCCTCGCAAAGGGCACCCGAACAGATTGGAACCTCCTCCTCCAACTCTACCAACGCGAAGCAATCCGTGATGCCGTGCAACAACTGCGCAGCCTGGAAAAAAAGGCCGCCAGCTTTGCTTGTGCCGTCTTGGATTTGCCGCAGACTGACCTCCGATGCTCCAAGAACAGGCAGTCGCCCCACTCACCCTGAGACTAGTCATAAAGCCAAAAGCCCCACTGCGGGATGGACCCCGTGCCATGACCGGCTTGCCCTCCCTGGCCGGAGGCGAAGGAGGGGGCCCGGTCATGACCAGTCCCCTCCGCGAAGCACACCTCGAAAGGTGCTCCCACCCGATGTCATGAGCAGCACGAAAAGAAACGCCCGGCACATCGGCAAGATCATCGGCTTCAACCTCGGCATCCTCGCAACCCTCTATCTCCTCTGGTGCGCGATCCCCATTGGCATCGATCCGACTCCGAGTCTCCAGAACAAATCCGATTTGCAGGAACAAGACCGAGCCGAGATCGTTGCTTGGCTGAAACGAAAGAACGTCATCTACGGGGTAAACGGAAAAAGCCATATTTACTGGCCGAGCTTCTGGAAGCCATGGACCCGCAATCAATACCGCTGCTGGGTTTTGATCGAACCAAAAGGTGCAGGTTATCGAGTCTATGGAGAAAAACAGGACCCCAACGGCTCGGTCGAAGGAGATTATTTCGTCTCACGCGGAAAGAAGGGTTGGGAATTCGACATTCGGGGACACCCCATGAAAAAATACTAGCCTCCCCCGCTTTCTCACAAAATCCCTGGCAACACCGGATACGCAAGCCCCGCCGCCAGCAGCGCCGCCGTTGCCCACCAATACCACTTGATCCCGATCTCCCGGTGCGGCGTCCCCCCAAACTCCCACTCCAAACAAGCACCTTCAGCCCTCAAGAAAGTGGCCCGTCCAATCCGCCGATTTCTCTCTTCCGCCCCCCATCCTCTGCCCTCAATCCAAAGCGCCGTCGCCGTCTCACTCCAGGTTAAAAACCACCGCACAAAAAAAGCGGCGGTCCGCAGACCGCCGCTTCAAAACATTGCCCGGCCTGAAACTTAATAGCGATAGTGCTCCGGCTTGTAGGGCCCTTCCACCGGCACATCGATGTAGGCCGCCTGCTCCGGAGTCAGCTTCGTCAACTTGCAGCCGATCTTGTCGAGGTGCAGCCGCGCCACTTCCTCATCAAGCGCCTTGGGCAGCACTTCCACCCCGATCTTCCGGCTGTCCCTAGTCTCCCAAAGCGCAATCTGCGCCAGCGTCTGGTTGGTGAAGCTGTTGCTCATCACAAAGCTCGGGTGACCCGTCGCACAGCCGAGGTTCACAAGACGCCCTTCCGCCAACATGTAGATGCTGTTCCCGGCCGGGAAGGTGTATCGGTCCACCTGCGGCTTGATGTTCAGCTTCTGGATGCCCTCCACCTTCTCAAGCTTGTCGATCTGAATCTCGTTGTCGAAATGACCGATGTTACAAACGATGGCCTGGTCCTTCATCTTCTCCATGTGCTCGGCGCGGATGATGTTGAAGTTGCCGGTCGTGGTGACGTAAATGTCACCCCAACCCAGCGTGTCTTCCACCGTCAGGACCCGGAAGCCTTCCATCGCCGCCTGCAGCGCACAAATCGGATCCACCTCGGTCACCACCACCTGCGCACCCTGCGCCCGAAGCGCCTGTGCACAGCCCTTGCCCACATCGCCGTAGCCGCAAACCACCCCGACCTTCCCGGAAATCATCACGTCCGTGGCCCGCTTGATGCCGTCGATCAGCGACTCCCGGCAACCGTAGAGGTTGTCGAACTTCGACTTGGTGACGGAATCATTCACGTTGATCGCCGGGAAGAGCAGCTTGCCGTCCCGCTGCATCTGATAGAGACGATGCACTCCCGTCGTGGTCTCTTCGGAAACGCCCTTCAACTCGGGCACCCACTCGTGAAACACACCGGGGCGCTCCGCGTGAATCTGCTTGAGGAGGTCCTTGATGACCTGCTCCTCGTGATTGCCACTCGGCGTGTTCACCCAGTCGCTGCCGTTCTCCAACTCGTAACCCTTGTGGATCAGCAACGTCGCGTCCCCACCATCGTCCACGATCAGCTGCGGTCCCTTGCCGTCCGGAAACTGCAGGGCCTGCCAGGTGCACCACCAATACTCCTCGAGCGTCTCGCCCTTCCAGGCAAAGACCGGCGTCCCCGTCACCGCAATCGCCGCCGCCGCGTGGTCCTGCGTCGAGAAAATGTTGCAGGAACACCAGCGCACATCCGCACCAATCTCCTTGAGCGTCTCGATCAAGGCTGCCGTTTGAATGGTCATGTGGAGCGAACCCATCAAGCGCACTCCTTTGAGTGGCTTCTGCGATCCATACTTCTCCCGGCTCGCCACCAAGCCCGGCATTTCATGCTCGGCCATGTCGAGTTCCTTGCGACCCCAATCGGCCAGGCTGATATCAGCCACTTTGTAGGGCTCCATCTTCACTTCTGCTGCTGCGCTCATCGTTTCGTTTGGTTCGTTCGTTGATTGTTCAGGATAGGGCGGCCTTGAGTTCCTCCACCTTGTTCTTCTCCTCCCACGGCAATCCCGCATCTTCCCGGCCAAAGTGACCGTAGTTGGTGGACTTCGAATAAATCGGGCGGAGCAGGTCGAGCTGCTTCACGATCTCCGCCGGCTTGAAGGAAAAGATCTCCTTCACGGCCTTCTCGATCTTCTCCTCATCGACCACCGCAGTTCCGAAGGTGTTCACATTGAGGCTGACCGGTTCGGGATAGCCGATCGCGTAGGCCAACTGCAGTTCGCACTCGTTGGCCAGGCCCGCCGCGACAATGTTCTTGGCCACCCAACGGCTCATGTAGGCCGCGGAGCGATCCACCTTCGACGGATCCTTCCCGGAGAAGGCCCCCCCGCCATGGCGACCCATCCCACCATAGGTGTCCACAATGATCTTCCGCCCGGTCAGTCCGGCATCGCCCTCGGGGCCACCCACCACGAACAATCCCGTCGGGTTGATGTGCAACTTGGTGTCTTCCGTCAGCAAATGCTGTGGCAAGACCTTCTCGATCAAATCCCGCTGCAGCAACTGCCGGATCTCTTCGGTCGAAATCTCACGGGCGTGCATCGTGGACACCACCACCGCGGTAATCCGGCTCGGCTTGTTGTCGACATACTCGATGCTCACCTGCGTCTTGGAATCCGGACGCAACCAGGTGTGCACCCGGTCCTTGCGCAGTTTCGTCAGGGCCGCACCCAAGCGGTGGGAGTAAAGAACCGGCGCGGGCATCAACTCCGGCGTGTCGTTGGTCGCATAGCCGAACATGATCCCCTGGTCCCCCGCCCCCTGCTCTGCGGTCTCCTTGTGCTCCGCCCCCTTCGCATCCACCCCCTGCGCGATGTCCGGGCTCTGCTGGCCCAGCATGTTCATCAGGAAGGCCCCCTTCTCAAACTTGCAGGTATAGCTGTAGTCCGTCCCCTTCGCGTAATCCGCGTCGTAGCCAATCTCCTTCAGCGTTTCCTTCACCAGGCCGCCGTAGTCGAATACCGCCCGCGTCGAAACTTCCCCGGCCAAGCCCACCACGTTGTCCTTCACAAAGGTCTCGCAGGCCACCCGACTGTCGATATCCTGAGACAAACAGGCATCAAGCACCGCATCGGAAACGGTGTCACAAACCTTGTCTGGATGGCCTTCCGTGACGGACTCAGAGGAGAAAATGAATGATTTTGGCATGGTCTTGTTGGTCAAAGTATCTACAAATCGTGATTCGTTGATGCGAAGTAAGCCCAGTAACCCATGCCGTCAATCCTGAATTCCCTGAAACTGATCGCCGACCCCACCCGGCTCCGCTTGCTCCTGCTCCTCGCCGAGGAGGCCCTCTCCGTGGCGGAACTGCAGGAAATCATGGGTATGGGCCAATCCCGCATCTCCACCCAGCTCGCCCAGCTGAAGAAAGAAGGCCTCGTCGCCGACCTACGTTCCGGAAAGAACAACATCTACTCCTGCCTGGCCCCCGCCGACCTCCTCGACATCGCCACCCGCGCCGCCGAGGAACTCCCCGAACGCGCCAAGGACACCAGCTCCCTCGCCCACATCCTCCGCAAGCGAAAGGACAAGGCCCGCGCCTACTTCGACGAACTGGCCGGAAAGTTCGGCCGCCAATACGTCCCCGGCCGCTCCTGGAAAGGTCTCGCCGAAGCCCTCCTCAAGATCCTCAACTACGAGACCGTCGCCGACCTCGGCGCGGGCGAAGGCACCCTCGCCCAACTCCTCGCCCAACGCGCAAAGAAAGTCATCGCCCTCGATCACGCCCCCAAGATGGTCGAGTTCGGCACCAAACTCGCCAAGGAACACAACCTCCCCAACCTCGAATACCGCCTCGGCGACATCGAGGAAATCCCCATCGACGACGCCTCCGTCGATCTCGCCTTCTTCTCCCAGGCCCTCCACCACGCCGAACATCCCCCCCGCGCCCTCCGCGAAGCACACCGCATCCTCAAACCCGGCGGCACCCTCGTCATCCTCGACCTCCACCAACACAGCTTCGACAAGGCCCGCGAACTCTACGCCGACACCTGGCTCGGCTTCCCCGAAGCCGAACTGGCCCACATGCTGGAACAGGAAAAATTCTCCGCCATCGAAACCGCCATCGTCGACCGCGAGGACTCCCCCCCCCACTTCCAAACCCTCCTCGCCGTGGCCAGAAAGTAATTCCCCTCACTCCCCTCCCGCAATCCACTCCCGCCGACCCTTCACCCACTCCGCCTCGGCCTCCAAGCCGTTCGCCCGGTAAAACTCCTCCAACCTCGCATACCTCGTCCGTGGATCGAACCCCACCGCATGCTGCATCTTCCGCAGACACACCGGACACAAGTGCATCGGCACCCCATCACTCTCCGCCAGATGATTCACCCCGTTCATGTTGCACTCATAGTAGATGCAGTGCTGGATCCCGAACATGTGTCCCATCTCATGCGTCAAAACCTTCGCCGCCCGCCGCAACACCAGCTCCTCTGTCCCCTCCCCCGCATCTTCCCCGTACCACTCCGGATGATACCGCGCAAAGCTGAAGACCCCCACCCGGTTACGGTAGGTCGCCTGACCAAAAACAAAGTTCCAAGCCTCGTCGGGATAGAGATCCGTCATCGTCACCGCGATCATCGCATAGGCATCCCCCGGCAACTTCTGCGGCAGCCACTTCAGAATGTCCGTGCTCTTCAACTGCGGCTTCCGCGAAAACCCGTTGACCCGCTTCTCCGCCGGCACATCCGCCGCTGCGACCACGGGCAGGATGGCCACCTCCAACGGATCATAGAACGCCGCCGTGTAGTCCCTCAACACATCCAAACTCGGATCCTCTCCCTCCTCGAACTCACCAAGCGGCAGAATGTAGAGCTTCGTCCGCAATCCGCCCGGCTTGTTCGCTCCCGACTCCAGATACTGCCCATAGGTCTGCCCCGCTTCCTCGTGCGCCGCGAGCCAGTCACCCGGGGCGGGTGCCCTCTTCGCCTCGAAACCCCCACCTTCCGCAAATGCCCTCCTCATCGGTCCACTCAACCCGCTCAACGATCCCACCGCCCCCGCCCGATCATGCCGCGAGGGCACCACAAACCCCGCCAACACCCACCCCCCCGCCACAATCACCATCCCCCCGGCCAACCACGACTTCCATGGAGTGCGCTCCTTCATCCTGAAGAACCAACGCACGGAGCCACCGATTTACTAGACCCGAATTCCTGCCCCCCCTCTGGGCGGGAGCCCAAAACCGCTCATGATCACAAATTGGCGCGAATCAACCTCCCACAATCCCTTCTTTTGATGATCTCGAAATCGAGCGCTTTGTGATCGAGTCCAATCTCACTCCTCCAAATATTCAAGTCCATCGGCGTCCATTCACGGTTCACATTCCCCATCCCGTCCCGGCATAGCCCCAACACGACGCAGGACCCCCACTCCCCCCTACCCCTCAAACTCCCCGAGCACCTCCAAAAACGGCTCCAGATACTTCTCCGCCTTCGCCGGCCCCACCCCCTTGATCCGCAAACCCGCCTCCACCGACCGCGGCCGCAGCCGCGCAAAGGCCTCCAGCGTCTTGTTCGAAAACACCACATAAGCCGGCACCCCGTCCCGCTCCGCCAACTCGTTCCGCAGATCCTTCAACTGCGAATAGAGCATCCCGTCAAACGGCGCCAACTCCTCCAACTTCTCCCCATTCACGCCTTCCCTCCCGCCATCCTTCACCATCGATTCCTTCCGCGCCTGCGGCCACACGATCCGATACCGCCCCTTCCCCTTCATCACCTCCTCCCCCCGTTTCGTCAAGGTCACCAGCGGAAACTCCCCCCGCTGCGTCACCAGCAGGCCCGCATCATGCAGCGCATGCATCAGCTCATTCAAAAACGCCGTCCCCGCCTCGCTCAAAATCCCATAGGTCGTCAACTCGTGCAGCCGCGCCTTCATCACCTCCTGCGACTTGCTCCCCGTCAGCATCTGCACGATCCGCCCCCGTCCAAAGCGCCCCTCCCAGTCCTTCCCCCGCTTCCAACTCATCCGCGCCACCCCGGCCAGCACCTTGCGCACGATCATATCCTCGCTCTCATTCGTATCCCGCGACTCGGTCCCGTAGTCGCTGCAACACACATCGCAGGCCCCGCAGTCCGCCGCCTCCATCTCCTCGAAATACTCCAGAATGGCCCGCTGCCGACAGCCCGCCCCATAGCACATCTGCACCATCGCCTGCAACTTGCCCCGATCCCGCTGCTCCTTCTCCTCCAGCGCCTCCTCATCCAAACCCAATCCGCTCGCCAACACTTCAGGCCGCTTCAACCGCGTCCCCCGCTGCCGCTGACCCTTCACATCAAATCGCTCGATATACCCGCTCCGCGACAGCGTCGCAATGGCACTGCTCACCGCCATCCCGTTCTTCGCCCCCACCGCCGCCTTCACCTCATCGATCGATACATGCACCTCGTGATTCGCCCCCGCCGCATTCAGGAAATACTGATACACGTCGCGAATCATCCCCGTCCCCGGATTCGCTCCATCGATGAAAAACTCCTGCGTCCGCGTGTCCGCATAGTTGAACAACAACTCGCACCACGCCGCCTCCCCGTCCCGCCCGGCCCGCCCCGCCTCCTGATAAAACGCCTCCACGCTCCCTGGGATCTCGAAATGCAGCACGAAGCGCACATCCGAACGGTCGATCCCCATTCCAAAGGCATTCGTCGCCACCGCCACGTCCGCCTGCTTGCGGATGAACTTGTTCTGCGTCGCCTCCCGCTGCTCCTCGCTCATCCCTCCATGATACGCAATGCACTTCACCCCCCAGCTGTTCAGCGTTTCCGCCACCTCCTCCACCTTCTTCCGCGTCGCACAGTAAATGATCCCCGTCTTGTGCTCCTCCACCACCTCCTTCACTCGCTTGTACTTCGCCGGGGCCTTCTCCACCGCGGTGATGTTAAAACTCAAATTCGGCCGCGCGAAGCCCGTCACCGTCTGGAACGGCTCCCGCAACTCCAGCACCCCGATGATGTCCTGCCGCACCTCCGCCGTCGCCGTCGCCGTGAAGGCCACACACTGCGGATCCCCCAACAGCTTCCGCGCCTTCCCCAAGCGCATGTAGTCCGGCCGGAAATCATGCCCCCATTGGCTCAAACAATGCGCCTCATCAATCGCCAGAAACGACACCTCCAACTCCCGCACCGCCTCGCAAAACCCCGCCGCCCGAAAGCGCTCCGGCGCCACATAGACCAGCTTGTATTCCCCCGCCTGCATCCGCGAAATCCGATCGTTCTGCTCCGCAAACGACAGTGTCGAGTTGATCAAGGTCGCCGCCACCCCCTTCGCCAGCAACGCATCCACCTGATCCTTCATCAGCGCGATCAGCGGACTCACCACCAGCGTCACCCCCGGCAAACACAGCGCCGGCAGTTGATAGCACAGCGACTTCCCTCCCCCCGTCGGCATCACCGCCAGCCCATCCTTCCCATTCAGAATCTCCGTAATGATATCCTCCTGGCCTTCGAGGAACTCCTCAAAGCCAAAATACTTCCGCAACGCCGCTTTTGCCTCCACCCCCCGACCATCGCCAGCCCCCCCCGCCCCGGCAAGCCCCGCCGACGAGATCTGCATTTCCTCCAACAATTCCGCCTCCGTCATACCCACTCGGAGAGATGGCAGGTTCTTCCCAGCCTATCAAGAGAAAATTGTTCGCGTGAACACATTTTCACCCAAGAATAACCCAGCTCCCCTGTCCCAACGGCACATCTCATACCAGCCCCGGACAACGCCGCCCCAGCGGAGGCCGTCCGGGGAGTCCCGTCCCCCAATGCCCCGCGCCCTGAAGGGGCGCCCCATGCGTTTCAACCCCGCTGATCATCCGAACACAACCGCCCCCATTCACTTCACCCGCAAATCATAACAAATCATCCGCGGCCGCGTCCTCGCCTCCGAGTCCGGCGAATTCTGCACCACATACAACAACCCCTTGTGCAAACTCGGCAGCGTCCACGCCTGCTGCGCCGTGAACAACCGCGTCCGCTGCACCACCTCCGGCCCTTTCGGCGACAGTCTCAACTCCACGAAAATCCCATCCTCCCCCAGCGCAAAATACCGCTCCCCGGCCTGCAACAAACTCGCCCGGAACAACCCCTCGATATGCCCCTCCTTCTCCCAGCGATAATCCTTCGTCCACGCCAACTCCCCATCCGCCAAATTCACACACTTGAACTCCGTGTCCGGCGGATTGCGCCCCGCAAACCCAAAGAGGTGCCCGTCCTTCACAATCGGCATCATGAAATGCATCCCGAACTCCCGCTGCTTCCACACCGGCTTCGACTTCCGCGCCTCGTCAAACTCCAACAAGACCCCGCCCAACTCATAGCATTCCGAAATAAAGACCCGCTTCTCATCGAGCACCAACGGCGACGATGCCAACACCGACTCATACTTGTCCGCCCGCCACAGAAACCGATCATACACCTCCCCGCTCTCCACATCGATCGTTAACAGCCCCCCGTGTGGGGGCTTGCTCTCCCCCGCCGCCAGCACCAACGCACACATCTTCCCGCGGATCTTCGTCACCACCGGCGAGGCATAGCTCGCCCCCCACTGATCCTCCACCGTCCACAACACCTTCCCCGTCTTCTTGTCAAAGGCCGCCACGCACACTCCGCTGCCATCCGCGTTCCCCTTCCCCCCCACATTCACGATGATCCGCTCCCCCGCCACCACCGGCGTCGGTCCGTAGCCGAAAAAATACTGCGGCACCGCATACTCCTTCGCCAAATCCTTCTTCCACACCAACTCTCCCTTGTCCGCCGTCACGCAATGCAACTCCGCCGTCACCCCCGCCACATAGACCCGCCCCTCGTCCACCACCGCACTCGTCCGCGGCCCCGGACTGAACCCATAGCGATCCTCATACTCCACCGGATAGGCGTAGCTCCACACCACCTCCCCCGTCTCCGGCCTCCGGCACTCCAGGGTCTCCTTCCCACCCACCCGATGAAAATAATACAGCCGCCCCTCCGCCAAAATCGGACAGGCATAGCCCTCCCCCGTCTCCTCCTCCCACAATACCGGCAACCCTGTCTCCGCCCACTTCTCCAACAACGGCCCCTCCTTCGTCGTCGCATTCATGTGTGGCCCCAAAAAATGCGGCCACTCCTCCACCACCGGCTCCGCCCGCAGCACCCCCACCACCATCATCATCCCGCAAACTCCCAAAATCAGACCCCCACCCTACGAACCTTCCCCCCCAATCTTCCAGCCTCAATCCCCCCCCCGTGGCCTGACCCTCCCGGTCACCAGCCTCCCTAACGTGGCGGCGGTTTTCAACCGCCCAGCCGATCCCAGCCCACCCAATCTCCAAAACTCAAACTCCACCTTCCGGCCCCCCCTCCGCCTCTCCCCTCTGCCTCTCCCCTCCGCCTCTCCCCTCTGAACTCCGCCCTCCAGCTCAGTCTGGGCTCTAATCAGGTTCCCTCCCTTGGACATTGGACATTCCCCGTTCCATATTGAACATTGCCCCCAACAAACACCCCACCATGACCACCCGCCTCCTCCTCACCCTCCTCACCACCGCCCTCCTTCTCCCCGCCCACGCCGAGGAACCCGCCCCCAAACCCGTCAATTCCCTCCCCTTCGCCTGGCCCTTCCTCCAACCCGAGGAAATGTCCTACCGCGGCGGCACCACCACCGGCACCGAGGTCACCCTCGACACCACCCCCTCCCCGGAGTGGACCGCCCTCCACAAGGTTGGCTACACCCCCTTCGAACATGACCGCCGCGCCATCCTCGCCATGGCCGGCCAGTTCCGCGTCAGCTTCCAGTTCGTCGAAACCATCGGCTTCACCGAAAACTACACGCCCCCCCGCCCCTACTTCTCCTGGGGCACCGAGGAAGTCCGCCTCCTCGAAGACCGCGACCACTTCATCTCCCTCCAACACACCCTCGTCATGTTCTTCAAAAACGAGAAAGACGAAGTGGAAGGCCCCGGCGTCATGAAGCACTGGCGACAGGACTGGACCTATCAGGACACCGACCTCCACACCTACCGCGGCGACAGCACCTGGGAACGCCTCACCCGTGACAAGGACACCGTCACCGGCACCTGGACCCAGGCCGTCTACCAAGTCGATGACTCCCCACGCTACGAGGTCGTCGGCACCTGGGACCACAGCAGTGGCGTCTCCACCTGGAGGAGCGAATCCTCCTGGCGCCCCCTCCCCCGCCGCGAGTTCTCCGTCCGCAAGGACTACAACGTCCTCGACGGCACCCACCAACTCACCATCACCCCCACCGGATGGGTCCACGCCCAGGACAACCGCAAACTCATCGTCGAGGACGGCAAGCCGCCCAAATGCCTCGCCGCCGAAACCGGCTTCAACCGCTACGAGCGCATCACCGCCCCCGACCTCAAGACCGGTGCCGACGACTACTGGAACAAAACCGGCCCCTACTGGCAGGAAGTCCGCTCCGCCTGGACCGACATCTACAAAAAGCAGGACCGCTTCCACCTCAAGGCCTCCTACGAAGACCAAAAACTCTACCAACACCACTTCGCCTACGCCGCCAAACTCGAGGAGCAAGATCACTACAACCCCAAGGCCGGCCGAAAACACGCCCGCTCCACCATCAAAAAATTCCTCGCCGAGTAATCACCCAAAGCTGTCACGGCCGCCCCACCACCCGATAATATCCCACCCACCCTGACGCAGGCACGGTCGCCGTGGTGCCCGGCCCCGCCGCCTCATGCGTCTCCCCCACCTTCGTCCACACCGGCTCCGACGCACTCAGATCCACACAGGTCTCCACATCGTAGCTCCAGCCCTTGCTCCCGTTCCAACTCAACTCATACCCCCCGCCCACCGCCTCCACCCTGGCCACCAACTCCGGCTCCACCAGGTTCAGCACCCCGTTCTTCGCCACATCCGTCAAGGTCTGCGACACCCCGCTCGGCCACTCCACCACCACCGAGTCCACCGTGCTCCCCACCAGCGTCCCCAACCCGAAATGCACCAGGTATTCATCGTGGGCCATGCAGTTGCTCCCCCCGCTCATCTCCCGCACCAAAATCGGCTCCCGCCCCCGCGCTGCACCGTCACGAACGCCCCAATCCCCTGCCGGTTCGAACGCCGCCCCTCCAACCGGATCTGCAACCAGTCGCCCGTCGCATTGTTGTTCCGATAGAGCACCGGGCCCTTCTCACAGTTCACGATGAAGACATCCATATCCCCATCCCGATCATAATCAAAAGCAAGTAGCCCCTTCCCCTTGTCATCGTCCGTCACCCCCGTGGGGTTTCCTGCCACATTGGTAAACACCCCGCTCCCGTTGTTCTAAAATAAGCGCGTCTCGTCGTCGTTGAATTCGCTGGAATCAAAGGGAACCCCGTTCGTCTGCATCACATCCAAATCCCCGTCGTGATCGAAATCACAAAAACTCGCCGCCCACCCCCAACCGCCATCCAGCAACCCCGCGTCATCCGCCGCCTCGCCCGGCACCCCCTTCACTTCCTCGGTCTCAGTGAAGGTCCGCCCTCCGTCATACCGATAAAGCCGGTTCCCATCGAAGCCTGGATCCCCCGACTTGTAGATCGCCGTCACAAACCAATCGAGGTCGCCATCCAGATCGTAATCGCCCAGCGCCGACCCCATCCCATTGTGGTCCGTCCCCACTCCCGCCGCCACCGTGCCGTCCGTGAAGGTCCCGTCACCATTGTTCCACCACAAACGACTCCGAGAGGAATCCGCCGTCAACAACAGGTCCGGCAGTCCATCCCGGTCCATGTCGGAAAATCGCGGCGCGTAACCCGTGGAATCCCAAGCCGGGTTGCCATTCGTCACTCCATCCGTCCCCACCCCCGCCGCTGCGGTCACATCATCAAAATACCCCGGCTGCGCCGCACCCCGATTGTGAAAAAGACGGTTGTTCTGCAAATGACCGCTGCTGTTGTTGAAATCCATCCGCCATTCCGTCACATAAAAATCCAGATAGCCGTCGAGATCATAATCCCCGAAGGCGATGCTGGTGCCGACGTTCGGCCCCGATCCCTGCACCGCCGCCCCGCGGGCAACGGCTTCTTCCGTGAACACCCCGGCACCATTGTTGATGAACAGGTGATACCGACTGCTGTCAAGATGCAGCACGTAGAGATCCAAGTCCCCGTCATTGTCAATGTCCGCCCACCCACAGCCGTTGCTTTCAAAATACCTCAGATGATCCACCCCGAACGCCGCAACAGTGACATCCTCAAAGGTCCCGTTACCCTTGTTCCGATAGAGGATGTTGCTCTTGTCGATCCGCGTCACATACAGATCCACCCACCCATCGTTGTCAAAATCCCCCGGGGCCGCCCCTCCCGACTTCTTTGCCTGGAAGGATATATCGTTCTTCCCTTCGTCATTCTGATCATACACCAACCCGCTCCCCACGGTCACATCGCTGAAGCTCAGCGCCCCGCAAACCGATGGCAGCGACATCACCGCCACTCTCCAAATTGTCCCTTTCAAGGCCGGAAGTTTCCAACCGCCCCTCCCATCCGTCAAGACCAGGTCCCCTTTTCAATCCCCCGCCCTCGCCAAAAGCCCCCGCGCCGTACAAACTTCCCCCGATGGCCACCCGCCCACGCACCTATTCACAAGGAAGGACCGCCACGATCCTCGCCCTTTGCGCCGCAGTCCTCACCCTTTCCTGTCGCGAAAAATCCCCCTCCCCGCCACCCCCGGCCGCCACCGAAAACCCCGCCGCCACCCACCCCACCCTCGCCGACAAACCCAGCGTCGCCGCCATCTCCAAACGCTGCCAGGAATGCCACCAAGAAGCCTACGAAAAGTGGCAACACTCCCACCACGGCCTCGCCAACCGCCCAATCGACCCCTCTCTCGACAAGGCCCCCTTCACCGGCCACTCCCTCAAGACCCCCACCAAAACCTGGCGCTTCACGGAAAAGGACAACACCCCTCTCATCACCGCCAACGACACTTCCTACCCCGCCGAAATGGCCATCGGCACCGATCCCCTCATCCAATACCTCGTCGGCGCCCCCAACGGCCGCTGGCAAACCGCCAGCGCCGCCTGGGACCCGCACAAAAACGACTGGTTTGACGTCCTCAGCGGCGACGAACGCACCGAAGCCGACTGGGGCCACTGGACCAACCGCGGCATGACCTGGAATGTCCAGTGCGCCTGGTGCCACATGACCGATTTCCACAAAAACTACGACCCCGCCACCGACACCTACCACTCCACCTGGCAGGAAATGGGCGTCGGCTGCACCCAATGCCACGGCGCCCTCACCGACAAACCGGATCCCGCCAACGGCTGCCTCATCGACCTCCCCGCCCAACGCGCCATCGCCCCCGAACGCACCGCCGAAAGCTGCGCCTCCTGCCACAGCCGCCGCGCCGAGTTCGACAACCAGTTCCACCACGGTGCCTACTACGCCGACCACTTCGCCCTCACCCTCCCCACCTCCCCCGACCTCTACCACCCCGATGGACAGGTCCTCGGCGAGGACTACGTCTATGGATCCTTCCGCCTCAGCAAGATGGGCCACAAGGGCATCAGCTGCCGCGATTGCCACGACTCCCATTCCGCCACCCTCAAACTCCCCATCGAAAACAACGCCATCTGCATGCAGTGCCACGCCACCGGGGAACGCGAATCGATCATCATCCAACCCTACGAGCACAGCCACCACGCCGTCGGCTCCACCGGCAGCAGCTGCGTGGAATGCCACATGACCCACACCACCTACATGGACCGAGATGCCCGCCGCGATCACGGCTTCCATATACCCGATCCCCTCCTCACCAAGGAACTCGGCATCCCCAACGCCTGCAACAAATGCCACACCGACAAGGACACCGACTGGGCCATCAAGTGGACTAACGAATGGTATGGCGACAAGATGAACCGCCCCGAACGCGACCGCAGCCGCGCCCTCGCCCGGGCCTACGCCGCCGATCCCTCCGCCCTCGACGCCCTCCTCGCCGTTTACCCGGCCCAGATCAATCCCGCCTGGCAGGCCACCCTCCTCCACCTCCTCCAACCCTACAGCACCGATCCCCGCGTCCAGGGTCTGGCCCGCTCCGCCGCCTCCCACGACGACCCCCTCGTCCGCGCCGCCGCCTGTGGCATCCTCGAGTTCGCTCCCGGCAACGCCGCCCTCCTCCACACCCTCGCCCAGGACCCCCGCCGCCAGGTCCGCGAAGCCGCCGCCTGGGCCCTCCGCGCCACCCTCGGCACCGAATCCCCCGTCTTTCAGGAGCTCCTCGCCTCCCTCAAATTCAATGCCGATCAACCCGGCGGCATGATGCGCCAGGCCCAACTCGCCGTCAGTCGCAACGATCCCAAAACCGCCGCAGAGTGGATGCAAAAAGCCATCGCCCTCGACGCCACCTCCGCCGGGGGCCACGAAACCTATGCCGTCCTCCTCAGCCAGATGGGCCGCACCCAGGAGGCCATCACCGAACTGCTCTCCGCCAAAAAACTCGAACCACAGAACCCGCAGTATCCCTACCTCCTCGCCCTCGCCAGCGCCGAGGGCGGCGACACCACCGCCACCGAACAATTTTTCCGCGAAACCCTCGCCCTCGACCCCACCTTCGATCGCGCCTGGTACAACCTCGGACTCCTCCAGGCCGGCAACAACCAACTCGGGGCCGCCCTCGACTCACTCCTCACCGCCGAGAAACACAACCCCCGCTCTCCCGACTACCCCTACGCCCGGGCCACCGTCCACATGCGCCGCCAGGAAATACAGAAGGCCGTCGAGGCCATCCAACTCGCCCTCACCATCCAGCCCGACTACCAACCCGCCCTCCAGTTCCTCCAACAACTGCAGGGGCGATAGCCATGGCCCGCCGCCTCGCCATCCTCCTTCTCCTCCTCGGCCTCACCTCCTGCGGCCACCGCCACCTCTCCCTCCGGGCCCCCGCCTCCCCACCCCACGCCGTCACCACCCCCGCCTTCGCCCGGGACCTCGCCGCCGCCAGTGGCGCCCCCTGGACCGGGGGCAACGACATCATCACCCTCGAAAACGGCGGCCTCTACTATCCCCCCATGCTCGAGGCCATCAAGAACGCGAAGAAGACGGTCACCTTCGAAACCTTCGCCTTCATGAGCAGCACCCCCGCCTACTACTTCTGCCTCGCCATGGCCGAACGGGCCCGCGCCGGCGTCAAGGTCCACGTCATCCTCGACGGCGTCGGCTCCCGCAACCTCGGCGACATCTGCAAGAACATCCTCACCGAGGCCGGCGTCGAACTCCACTACTACCGCCCCTACAACCTCCTCCGCCCCCGCTGGTCCAACAACCGCACCCACCGCAAGATCCTCGTCGTCGATGGCAACCTTGCCTACACCGGAGGTGCCGGCTTCGCCGACGGATGGATGGGCCATGCCCACACCCCGGACCACTGGCGCGACACCCAATACGAAATCCGCGGCCCCGCCGTCGCCCAACTCCAACACGTCTTCATCGACAATTGGCGCGAACTCACCGGCAAACAACTCAGCGGCCCCGATTACTTCCCGCCCCTCCCCCCCGCCGGCCCCATGAAGGCCCAACTCACCCTCGGCGCCCCCCTCGAGCAGGGCGACACCATCGCCCAAACCTACCTCCTCGCCATCGCCGCCGCCCGACACTCCCTCCTCATCGAACATGCCTACTTCATCCCCTTCCCCGCCCTCCGGAAGGCCGTCGCCGACGCCGCCCGACGCGGCGTGCGCGTCGAAATCATCACCCCCGGCCCCCACATCGATGTCCCCCTCTGCCGCACCGCCGCCCTACTCTCCTACCCGGTCCTCCTCAAGGCCGGAGCCCGCATCTGGGAGTTCGCCCCCACCATGATGCACGGCAAACTCATCGTCATCGATGACCACCTCGTCATCGCCGGCTCCGCCAACTTTGACGACCGCTCCCTCTTCCTCAACGACGAAAACAACATGCACGTCCTCGACCACGCCTTCGCCCAAGAGCAAACCGCCATGTTCGAACGCGACAAGGCCCGCAGCGTCGAAATCACCCCCGCCGATCTCCGAGCACACCTTTTCAACCTCCCCTCCAAAGCCGCCGCCCACCTCCTCAGCCCCCAACTCTAAGCCCCTCCCTCCCCACTCCCCCCTCCCCGCCCCCCACGGCCTCGTGCCGTGGGAGCGCATGATCAATCAGCTAGACCCTATTCGGAAAGCCATTTAGGCTGAACGATTTTCGGATTTTTTGCCTTGGGGACCGCGTTCCGGAGCAGGCCGAAAACGTAAGAAGGGGAGCCGGGTGCTTTATGGCGATTCCATAACCTCAGATCCTCCTGGATCTCTGTTTTTGGGCGGAGTCATCCCGTGATCGTTCCGTTGGCGGGTTGGGAGGCTGGCCGGATTCAGGCCGCTCGCGTCCTTTCTTTCAGCCGTCGTTCTTCACGCCGTTGCTTCATC
>Ga0105052_10003226_pt1 | contig 19070 bp, 19 predicted proteins | sample FRY03_FD_78094 | JGI IMG/M metagenome (GOLD analysis project Ga0105052, IMG submission 78094) | Freshwater microbial communities from Lake Fryxell liftoff mats and glacier meltwater in Antarctica - FRY-03 | ecosystem: Environmental > Aquatic > Freshwater > Ice > Glacier meltwater ... | reverse complement strand
GGGCAGGCGGTGCCAAGACGCGGCAAGGCGAACCCCTCCACGGGCTTGCGCATCAACAAGGCTCCGGCCCCATCACACAGCACCAATCCTTCCGGCGATCCGGGCCGAAAGGCCAGACGGCGAAACACCTGCAACACATCGCAGCCAAAGCGCTGCGCCAACAGCAAGGGGTCATCCGTTTGCGCCAAAGCCGCCTCAAACGGACCCAGCGGCAAGGCCTGCGCATCAGCTGCGGCCTGTGCCACCCAAGCGCGCGCCAACGCCCGCGCCGCAGAGGAGGCAAGCGTTGCAATCTGCGCGCGCATCACCTCTGGCCCGCCGCTCTCTAGGGCCGCAAAATGCCAGCCATGCCCGGCAAGCCAGCTCTCCAACTCCTCCTGCGGGGCGGCCCCACCCATATCCGCCTCTTGCTCAGACCCGTCCAGATAGGCCACAAGCGCCTCCGCCCCCACCGCCAACCGCTCACTATCGGCATGCAGATTGCCGTGAAACCGCGCGCGCCATTCCGGCTCGATATCCTCCGTTTCGGCCAAAATCGCCGCGGTGGAGCGGACAGAGCTGATGGCCGACAGCACCTCATGCAAGGCTTGCGACAGATGCGGATCATGGCCAATGCGGTCGTTCAGCGCGGCCACCATCCGCTCCAGATGGCCGATGCGCCGGTGTTGTGCCGCCAGCAAATCGGCCCAGCCCGGAAAACGGCCCAGAAACTCATCCATCCGATCCGCCTCGGGCCGGGTGCCATAGGCCGCCACAGCCGCCGCCTGCACCTCTTGCGCAACCCCGCCCTCCGCCCCTTCCGCCAAGCGCGCGACCTCAACCCCCAAAACAGCCGCAATCTGCGCCAGAACCGCCGCGCGGATGCGCCGCCGATTATGTTCAATCAGGTTCAGATAGGATGCCGATATCCCCACCGCCCGCGCAAGATCGGCTTGGCCAACACCCGCCGCTAGCCGCCTCTCGCGCACACGGCTGCCCGTAAGTCCCGTCAATGGCATCGGCCAACCTCCCTGAGTCAGCTCAGATTTACACCAAATTCCAACATTTACAATTTAAGTAAAATTGTGGTTCATCTTGGCCTAAATACCTAGATTCCGCCCGACCCGCGCTCAAATCCCATAAAAAAAGGGCGTACCTTGCGGCACGCCCCCTTCAAACCGGCATCCGCCTTTATTTCAAGGCTTTGTCCGTGATCACCGTCGTATAGGCCCCCTCCGGCACCTTGGAGATGACAGGATCAGACCCACCCGCCAGCAAGGTGGCCACCGTCCGCTCATAATCGGCCACGTTCAACGCGCCGGTTGATCCTGCCGTCAGTTTTGCCACTTCCGACATCATCCGCTTTTGATGGCTTTCGGTCTGCGCGCCGGTTTCATCATTGTCCAAAACCATCATCGCAGCGGCGTCCGAATTTTCCTCCGCCCATTTCCAACCCTTCATCGAGGCGCGCACAAAGCGCACCATCTTGTCCTCGAACGCAGGGTCTGCCAGATTGGCTTCCAGCACATAAAGCCCGTCCTCCAAGGTCGATACGCCCTCATCCTCATATTTGAAGGTGATCAGATCATCGGCTGCGATACCAGCGTCAATCACCTGCCAATATTCATTATAGGTCATGGTTGAAATGCAGGCCGCCTGCTTTTGCAGCAACGGGTCCACGTTGAAGCCTTGCTTAAGCACCTCAACACCGTCCGCACCACCGGTGGTCGGGATGCCCAAAGTGCTCATCCAAGACAAGAACGGATATTCATTGCCGAAAAACCAAACGCCCAGCGTCTTGCCTTTGAAATCCGCCGGGCTGGTGATCCCGCTTTCCTTCAGGCAGGTCAGCATCATTCCCGATGATTTATAGGGCTGTGCGATGTTGACCACAGGCGCGCCCTGCTCGCGTGCGGCAAGGGCAGATGGCAACCAATCCACCATCACATCCGCACCGCCCCCCATCAAAACCTGCACCGGGGCCACATCCGGCCCACCGGGTTTGATGGTCACGTTCAGGCCCTCCTCCTCATAAAACCCGTTTTCCAGCGCTGCAAAATAGCCGCCAAACTGCGCTTGTGTGACCCATTTCAACTGCAAGGTCACATCATCCGCCGCATGCGCTGCCGTTCCCAGCAACGCAGCCACTACCGAACCTGTTATTAACTTCTTCATGTTTCCGTCTCCCATGTTGGGCCCCTTATCGGCCTCTCTGTGAAGGGTGCCAAAATGTCACCCGTTTTTCTATCCCGGCCACGACAGCGTAAAACGCCGATCCCGCCATCGCGGCCACCGCAATCTGCGACCAAACCATATCAAGGCCAAGCCGCCCCACCTCGGTCGAAATCCGAAACCCCATGCCCTGCGTCGGGCTGCCGAAAAATTCAGCAACAATCGCCCCGATCATCGCAAGCGTGGTCGCAATCTTAAGCCCATTGAACATAAACGGCATCGCCGCCGGCAGCCGCAGCTTGAACAGCCCTTGCCAGTAGCTGGCCGAATAGGTCGCCATTAGATCGCGTTGCATCTGCTCGCTGGCGCGCAACCCTTCCACCGCATTGACCAGCATGGGAAAAAACACCATCACCACCACCACCGCCGATTTGGATTGCCAGTCAAACCCGAACCACATCACCAATATCGGTGCAATTCCCACCACGGGCAAGGCCGCAAGGAAACTCGCCACCGGGAGCAACCCACGCTGCAAAAACACCGACCGATCCACAGCCACAGCCGCCAGGATCGCGGCACCGCAACCGATAAAATACCCCGACAGCGCACCTTTCACAAAGGTCTGCACAAAATCGCCCCACAGCACGTCAAGGCTGCTGCCAAACCGGGCTGCAATCGCCAGAGGCCCCGGCAGAATCACGGCAGACACGGCAAAAAGCGTCACCGCCATCTGCCACAGCACCAGCAAACACATCCCAAAGATCACCGGCACCACGCGCATGGCCCAGGCACCACCCATCTGCGACAGCCCATGATTGATCAGCCAAGCCCCAAGCCAAACCGCCAGTAGCACCGTCACCCGCCAGTCAGCTAACAGCACAACCCCGACGATCAAGACCAAAACCGCCAAAATCCCTTGCCCGCGTACGGCCGCCATCATGCCCGCATCCCCATCCGCGCCAAGACACGGCCCTGCACCGCGCCGACGACCCCCACCAATCCTGCGGCCAACACCGCTGCCACCACAAGCGTCGCCCAAATCTGTATCGTCTGCCCGTAGTAGGATCCCGCCAGCAACCGCGTTCCCAACCCCGCCCCGCCGAGCGGCAGTTCCGCCACAATCGTGCCCACCAAAGACGCCGCAATCCCGACTTTCAGGCTGGCAAACAGATAAGGCGCAGAGGCCGGAAACCGCAGCCGCCAAAGCCCTTGGGCCGCCGTCGCATTATAGGTCCGCAGCAAATCCAACTGCATCGCATCGGGGCTGCGTAATCCCTTGACCATTCCCACCACCACGGGAAAAAAGCTCAGATAGGCGGCAATCAGCGCTTTCGGCAGCAATCCCGCCACCCCGACCGAATTCAAAACCACAATGATCATCGGCGCAATCGCCACAATCGGGATGGTCTGGCTGGCAATCGCCCAAGGCATCACCGACGCGTCCATCGCCCGGTTATGGACAATCCCTACGGCCAACAAAATCCCAAACCCCGCCCCCATCGCAAACCCCAGCATCGTCGCCGATAAAGTGACCCAAGCATGGATAAGCAACCCACGGTTCGACAGGCTCCCCGATTGCAACAGCCCCCGCCGCCCTTCGGTCTCTTCCACAAAGGTCAACTGCCACAACTCCGCCGCCACCTGATGCGGTGCGGGCAACACAGGACGCTCCTGGTGCATCGTCGCAGGGACAATCTGTGCCCAACTCACCGTAACACCGGCCCGCCCCGCCTGGTCCCGCTCCCATTGTGCATTCATCATGACGGCAGCGCTATACCACAGCGCCATGATGCACCCCACAACCACCAAAACAGGCGCAAGGTTTCTCATTGCCTGGCCCTTCCCATCATCTGTTGGAAAATATCCTCAAGGGGGGAATTGGCCGCCAGGCCAAGGGGGGACAGACTGTCCCCCAAGCGCTTGGCGCAAAGGTCAATCCTCATAGGAATGCCCCGCCCTCAGCCCATCCCGGACCCTGTGCGCCACAGCAATAAACTCCGGGCTGTCGCGAATGTCCAAAGGCCGCTCCCGTGGCAAAGGGCTCTCAATCACATCCGCAATCCGCCCCGGGCGCGGGCTCATCACCACGATCTTGGTGGACAGATAGACAGCCTCCGGGATCGAATGGGTCACAAAACAAATCGTCTTTTCCGTCCGCGCCCATAACGCCAGCAACTGCTCATTCAGATGGTCGCGCACAATTTCGTCCAGCGCCCCGAACGGCTCATCCATCAGCAATATATCCGCATCAAAGCCCAGCGCCCGCGCAATGCTGGCGCGTTGCTGCATGCCGCCTGACAACTGCCAGGGATATTTCCGCCCGAACCCCTTGAGGTCCACCAATTCCAAAACCCGCTCCACCCGGCTTGCCTGTTCCGCGCGTGAAAACCCCATAATCTCCAACGGCAACCGAATGTTCCCGCCAATCGTGCGCCAAGGATAGAGCCCCGCCGCCTGAAAAACATAACCATAAGCCCGCGCCTGCCGTGCCGCCTCCGCACTCATCCCGTTCACGGTCAAGCTGCCTTCAGTTGGAACCTCCAACGCCGCCAAGCAACGCAAAAACGTGGTTTTGCCACAGCCCGATGGCCCGATGAAGGACACAAAATCCCCCTTCTCAACCACCAAATCCACCCCAGTCAACGCCTGCACCGGCCCGTCCGAGGTTTGAAACGTCAACCCAACGCCTTTGGCCTCAATCACCGCGTTGGTCATTCTTTCGCTGCTTTCGCTGCACATTTTATCTGCCTGCCGGTTTCCTTCTCAACAAGTCCACGCAACTCCAAAAGACTACCCACCGCTTTTTCCAGCGCAGAACGCAACCGTTGGTCATGCCCGGGAAGGAACACCCCGCCGCCCGTTCTGTCGCCACATCTGCATTCACAATAAGGCATCCCTCAAACCCCACTCGCCGGAATGCCCGACCGCACCACAGGGCGCGGTGCCGTCAATTCTTTCCAAGTCGAAAGCGCGCGATTGACCGCCCCATTCGGCTCGCGCGCAACAAAGTCGCCATGCCCTTCCTCGCAGCGTATTTCGCCGTCATGCACCGCCACTTGGCCCCGGGTCAGGGTGAACCGCGGCAACCCTTTCACGCGCTTGCCCTCAAACACGTTGTAATCAATTGCAGATTGCTGCGTTCCTGCCGCAATAACCTTCTCCTTGGCCGGGTCCCACACCACCAAATCCGCGTCCGATCCTACAGCCACAGCACCCTTCTTGGGATACATCCCGAAAATCTTGGCCGCATTGGTCGAGGTCACCGCCACAAATTCATTCATTGTGATCCGCCCTGTGGTCACACCGTAAGTCCAGAGCATCGGCATCCGGTCCTCCAGCCCCCCGGTGCCATTGGGGATCTTGGTAAAGTCCCCCAGGCCAAACCGCTTTTGCGCCGTGGTAAACGCACAATGATCCGTCGCCACAACCGACAATGATCCACTTGACAACCCCGCCCATAAACTGTCCTGATGCTGTTTGTTCCGGAACGGTGGCGACATCACGCGCCTAGCTGCATGGTCCCAATCGGCATTGAAATACTCGCTCTCATCCAACACCAAATGCTGGATCAGCGGCTCCCCCCAGACGCGCTTGCCCGCTTGGCGTGCGCGCCGAATCGCCTCATGGCTGTCCTCGCAACTTGTATGAACCACATACAAAGGTGCTCCCGCCATATCGGCAATCATGATGGCGCGGTTCGTCGCCTCCCCCTCCACCTGCGGCGGGCGGCTGTAGGCATGCGCCTCCGGCCCCACATTCCCCTCGCGCAGCAGCTTGGCCGAAAGTTCCGCCACCACATCGCCGTTTTCAGCATGCACCATCGCAATCGCACCCAAATCGCGCACGCGCTGAAAACTGCTATAGAGCTCGTCATCATTCACCATCAACGCGCCTTTGTAGGCGAGGAAATGCTTGAAGCTGGTGATGCCGCGATCAACAACCGCCGCCATATCGTCAAAAACCTTCTCACCCCACCATGTCACCGCCATGTGGTAAGAATAATCGCAATTGGCCCGCCCCGATTTGTTGTGCCACATCTCCAGCGCATCCAATAAACCTTGCCCGGGGCTAGGCAGGGCGAAATCAATCACCATCGTCGTCCCACCCGAAAGCGCCGCCCGCGTCCCGCTCTCAAAGTCATCGGAAGAATAGGTGCCCATGAATGGCATCTCCAGATGCGTATGCGGATCAATCCCTCCGGGCATCACAAAACACCCCGTCGCATCGAGCTCCGTATCACCTTGCAGCCCCGGCCCAATCGCCGCAATCCGCCCGCCCTCAATCAACACATCTGCCTTGTAGGTCAGGTCATGGGTCACAATCGTGCCGCCCTTAATCACCGTGCTCATCAACTTTGCTCCCTAAAAACGCCTTTGACTTCATCTTGGCATAAATACCTGCGGTAGGGGTCTGGGGGAGGCAGCGCAGCCTCCCCCAGCGGTTCAGCAAACCGACCGCCTCACCCTTCAACCCCCGCCACATTCAACACCGCATGCAGCATCACATCCGTCCCCGCCGCTGCCCACTCTGGCGAAATCTCCTCGGCCTCATTGTGCGAGAGCCCGCCCACACAAGGGCACATGATCATCACCGTTGGCGCCAAGCGGTTGATCCAGCATGCATCATGCCCCGCGCCGGAAATGATATCCATATGGGAATACCCCAACCGCTCGGCAGCCGCGCGCACCACGCCAACCAAGTCCGCATCAAACGTCACCGGGTCAAAATGCCCGACATCCTCAATCTCTATTCCAAGGCCCAACTCAACCGCCACGGCATACGCCGTACGCTCTACCTCCGCCTTCATGGCGTCCAGTTTGCCAAGGTCCGGCGTGCGAATATCCACCGTGAACACCACCTTCCCGGGGATGACGTTGCGAGAGTTCGGGTACACATCCACATGCCCTATCGCGCCCACAGCGCCGGGCTGGTGGCTCATGGCAATGCGGTGCACCGCTTCGGTAATCCGCGCCATGCCCAGCCCCGCATTCACCCGCATGGTCATCGGTGTGGACCCGGTATGCGCGTCCTTGCCCGTCAGCGTGATCTGCAACCACCACAAGCCCTGCCCGTGTGTGACCACCCCCACATCGCGCCCTTCGGCCTCCAGTATCGGCCCCTGTTCGATATGCAACTCAATCATCGCATGCATTTTTCGCGCACCAACGACCTCATCACCCACCCAGCCAATCCGTGCCAACTCCTCACCAAAGCTTTTGCCAGCCGCGTCCCGGCGGCCGTAGGCGTAATCTTGGGTATGCATCCCCGCGAACACACCCGACGCCAGCATCGCAGGCGCAAAGCGTGTGCCTTCCTCATTCGTCCAATTGGTCACCACAATCGGATGGCGCGTCTTGATGTCTGCGTCATTCAACGACCGCACCACCTCAAGCGCGCCCAGAACGCCCAGCACCCCGTCATATTTGCCGCCAGTAGGCTGGGTGTCGAGATGCGACCCCATATAAACCGGCAGCGCATCCGCGTCGGTCCCCGCCCGGGTGGCAAACATATTGCCCATGGTATCAACTCCCATGGTCATCCCCGCCGCCTCACACCAGCCTTGGAACAACAACCGCCCCTTCGCGTCATCATCGGTAAGCGTCTGGCGATTGTTGCCCCCTGCAACCCCGGGGCCGATCTGTGCCATCTCCATCAGGCTGTCCCACAGCCGCGCACCATTGATCCGAAGATTTGTCGATGGTGCGCCAATCCGTTCTGGCATGTGTCTTTCCCCCTTGCCGCAAGTCTGCCTGCGGTCCTATGCTCTGATCTCAAAAAGCAACACAAGCTGACCAGCTGGTCAAGAAAATTCGGGGCCATTCCATGTCAAAATCGCCTCCCCCCCCAAGGCCTGCCGAAAAACGCCCCCAAAACCGGCAAGAAACCCGCGCAGCCCATGAACGCGCCATTCTGGCCGCCGCCGAATCTGTCTTTGCCGAAGCCGGGTTTGGCGGGGCCACGATGCAATTGATTGCCGATGTGGCGGGGCTGCCCAAAGCCAACCTGCATTACTATTTTGCCACCAAGGAAGATCTGTACCGCCATGTCGTGCAAAACATCTTCCAGATATGGCTGCATGCCGCCGACAGCTTTGACAGCGCCCCCGATCCGGCCACGGGAATAGGGGCCTATATCGACGCAAAGATGGAAATCTCGCGCCACCACCCGAACGGCTCCAAGGTTTGGGCGTCCGAGGTGATGCACGGCGCGCCGGTTATTCAGGATTACCTGGAAGGCACCTTGCGCGACTGGACAGACGGGCGGATCGCGGTAATCCAACGTTGGATCGATGCGGGGCAAATGGCCCCGATTTGCCCGCGCCATCTGCTTTACATGCTTTGGGCCACGACCCAGCATTATGCCGATTTCGGCCATCAGGTGGAAACGCTGAACGGGGGCAGGCGCTTGTCACAAGCCGATTGGCAAAAGGCCAAAGACACCGTCAAACAGATCATCCTGCGCGGCATCGGCGCGGTCTAACCCCATTTCCAAAGGCAGATCATGGACCAGGAAACCCTTTACGCGCAAGAACAACGGCTTGTTTTCCCAAAGTTTGATACGGCTTTGGCGCTGGCCATCGGGCAGGCGCTAATGGCGCTTGGCGAGGCCCGTGCGCTGCCCATCGCCATCAACATCCGCACCCCGAACCAGACCCTGTTCCACGCGGCCCTCCCCGGTGCGACCCCGCTGAACGACCTTTGGGCAAGGCGCAAATCCAACGCGGTGCTGACCTATCACATGGCTTCCCTGCGGTTGGGCGCTGCGATGCGTGAGGGCGGCAAAAGCTTTGCCGAGGATGGGTTGGACGCGGCAGATTACGCAAGCCACGGCGGCAGCTTTCCCATCCGCCTTGCAAAGGGTGGCCCGGTGATTGCCGCTGTCACTGTCTCGGGTCTGCCGCAGCGCGAAGATCATGCCTTGGTGATCGAAGCGCTGGAAAGCCTGATTTCATCCTGAGACTTTGGGTTTTTCGCACCTGTCATCTTGCCCCGGCGCGCTCCATCCCTATCTGTAGGTCAAGCAACAAAGCGCACAGCAAAGGATTTCCCATGTTCAAAGGCCTCACCCGCAGTCTCACCCTTATCCTCGGCATTATTGTGGCTGTGCCCTATCTGATTGTTCTGGCAGTCGAATAATTGCCTTTAAAACCATCCCGAACAATCGGCCATGAAGGCGCACATCACTTGCGCGCTTTCAGCTCCACCTCGACAAAGCGCATGGGTTCGGTCCCCGCATTTACCACATTATGTTCCACCCCTGCCGCGCGCCGGTAGGCGCTGCCTGCGGCCACAAACACCTCGCGCGCGCCTTCCGCCTCCTCCAGCCGCATCTGGCAGTCGGTGATCGCGGTGATGACATAATCAAACCCGTGCCGGTGCCAGCCCGTCTCGGCGCCCGGTGCAAAATCAAACCGGGTGACGCGAACCAGTTCGTCATCGATCAAAACCGCAGCGCTACAGCTTTGCCTCATGTCTCTTTCCCTTTCAATATGCGTGGGGCGGCCTTAAGGTTTGACCCCCCCGGCAAGTCGGTTTAAACTCTCGCTTAGGGTAAATTCTGGCTCAGGTTAAACTCCGGCCCCCGCAGCAGGACAAGATATGAGCCGAGCGCCTTCGCGAATTCAACAGAAAAACTCGGAAACCATTCTGGATGCGGCCTTGGATGTGTTTTCGGCCCAAGGGTTTCGCGGTGCCACGCTGGACCAGATCGCCGAGGTCGCAGGCCTATCCAAGCCCAATCTGCTGTATTATTTCCCATCTAAAGAGGCGATCCATTTGGCGCTTTTGTCCCAACTTTTGAAGACTTGGCTGGACCCGCTCCGCGCAATGAACCCCAAGGGCGAGCCTTTGTCCGAAATCATGGGCTATGTGCGGCGCAAGCTGGAAATCAGCCGCGATTATCCGCGAGAAAGCCGGTTGTTTGCCAATGAGATATTGCAAGGCGCACCCCATCTGCGCGACGCGATTGAAGGGGAGCTGAAGGCGCTGGTGGAGGAAAAAACCGCCGTGTTGCAGGGTTGGATGGATCAGGGCAAAATAGCGCCCTTACCCCCCGTGCATCTAATTTTCTCGATCTGGGCGCTGACCCAGCATTATGCGGATTTTGATGTGCAGGTCCGCGCCATTCTGGGCGCAGGCCACGACCCCTTCGCAGAAGGCGGCGCGTTTCTGGAGATCTTGTTCCACCGCTTGCTACGCGTCTGAGTTGTGAAAAATCCTTGGTATTTCGCGCGCGCAAAGGCAGCACGGGTTTGCTAGGATCAGGGTCAGGCGGGGGCCTAACCGGATCAGGATCAGACAGATGGATTTCCCAATTGCACCGCGGGTTACACCGCCAAGCCCCTCCCCGCTGGAGGTGCAAAGACCGCCCACCTCACGCGCGGAAAAAACCGTTCTTGCCGCCCCCCTTAGCGTGGATGAGGCGCGGGTGGCCGCCGAAGTTGCGCGCGAGCCGCGCGAACGCACCGCGATCATCCGCGCCCTTTTGGCCGAACCGCCCGCATCAGCGGCAGCCCTGAACCTTGCGACCCAAATCGCCAAGCAGGCAGAGGCGGCAAATCTGGGCTACAGCACAGCGCGCGACCAGACCAGCCCCGTGTGACCATAAACCGTTTACCGAACCATCGGCCCGGCAGAATGCCGGCCCGTCGTTTTTGGGCCCCGCCGTTCCTATCTTCTCTTTATTCTGCCGCCACGCTGGGATTGTTCGGATGCGTTGTCCAATTGGCATAATCGCCCACCGGCTTGCCCGTGCGCGGGTCCACAGCGCCTTTATCCATCTCCACCATAGTGATACAATCTTCCACCGGGCAAACGTTGATGCAAAGGTTACAGGCGACGCATTCATCGTCCATCACTTCAAACACCCGCTCGGCACTCATGGAAATGGCTTGGTGGCTGGTATCCTCGCAGGCCGCATAGCAGCGCCCACATTTGATGCAGGCATCCTGAGCGATATGCGCCTTGGTGACATAATTGAGGTTGAGAAACTGCCAATCCGTCACATTCGGCACCGCACGGCCCACCAGATCGGATGTGGCGACCATGCCCTTCTCGTCCATGTATTGCGACAGACCCGAAATCATTTCCTCAACAATTTTGAACCCGTAAGTCATCACCGCCGTGCAAACCTGCACATTACCCGCCCCCAACGCCATGAACTCAGCCGCATCGCGCCAGGTCGTAACACCGCCAATGCCGGAAATCGGCAGGCCGCGCGTCTCATGGCTGCGGGCAATCTCTGCCACCATGTTCAGCGCAATCGGCTTCACCGCCGGGCCGCAATAGCCGCCATGCGTGCCTTTGCCGTCAATCATCGGTTCGGGGGAAAAGCTGTCAAGGTTCACTGAAGTGATGGAATTGATCGTGTTGATCAGGCTGACCGCATCCGCCCCGCCGCGTTTCGCAGCTTCGGCGGGCAGGCGGACGTCGCTGATATTCGGGGTCAATTTCACAATGCAAGGCATGCGCGAATGGGCCTTTACCCAGCGCGTCACCATCTCGATATATTCGGGCACCTGCCCTACGGCGCTGCCCATGCCGCGTTCCGCCATCCCATGCGGGCAGCCAAAGTTCAGCTCCACCCCGTCCGCTTCGGTATCCTCAATGCGGTGCAAGATGTCTTTCCACGATTCCTCATCACAAGGCACCATCAGGGATATGATCATCGCGCGATCTTTCCAGTCGCGCTTGACCGACTTGATTTCGCGCAGGTTCACCTCCAGCGGGCGATCCGTGATCAACTCGATGTTGTTCATCCCCAGCAATCGGCGGTCCGCCCCCCAAACCGCGCCATAACGCGGCCCATTCACGTTCACCACAGGCGGGCCCTCAGACCCCAGCGTTTTCCAAACCACCCCGCCCCAGCCCGCCTCGAACGCACGCCGCACGTTGTATTCCTTGTCCGTGGGCGGGGCCGAGGCCAGCCAGAACGGATTGGGGGATTTGATACCAATGAAATTCGTTGTCAGATCAGCCATTTGTATATCTCCGCAAGGTGCGCGTCAGCGCACCGCCCCCATGATTGTCGCATGAATAGCCTCTGCCGCGTCGCGCCCTTCGGCCACTGCCGTCACGGTCAAATCCTCACCGCCTGCCGCGCAATCGCCCCCCGCCCACACTCCCGCCATGGGGGTGCCGTCCAGTTTTTTGGCCGCCGCAACACCGGGTGGCGGCGTCAGGGTTTGGCCGATAGCCTTGAACACCTGATCAGCCTTAAGCGTAAAACGCTCCTCTAGCAGGACCAGACCGTCCGGCCCGGTTTGGGTATAGGCAAATTCCACCGCCTCCACAGCACCGGCACCCACAACCGCAACCGGGGCCGCGTTATGGATGATCCGCACGCCGGTTTGGGTAGCATGCTCTTGCTCATGCAAGCTGGCGCTCATCCCGTCCTGACCGCGGCGGTATACGATTGTCACCGTCTCTGCCCCCAATAGCCGCGATTGCACGGCGGCGTCCACTGCTGTCATACCGCCACCAATCACCACAACATCGCGGCCAATCGGCAAGGTTGATTTATCAACCGTCTGGCGCAGTTCTGCAATAAAATCAACCGCGTCACGGACGCCCGCCAGTTCCTCTCCGGGGCTGCGCAGGGCGTTGACACCGCCAAGCCCGATGCCCAGAAACACCGCGTCATATTCGGAGCGCAACTGCTCCAGCGTCACATCGCGGCCCAACTCCACCCCGGTTTGCAACGTGATGCCGCCGATTTTCAACAGCCACTCCACTTCCTTGGCCGCAAAATCATCTGGAGTTTTATAGGTGGCGATGCCGTATTCATTCAGCCCACCGGGCTTTTTGCGCCGCTCCATCACCACAACATCATGCCCATGCAGCGCCAACCTGTGCGCGCAAGCCAGCCCCGCAGGCCCCGCCCCCACCACAGCCACCCGCATGCCCGTTTGGGCCGCGCGGGTATAAGGATGCACCCCTGCCGCCATCACCTTGTCGGTTGCAAAGCGCTGCAATCGGCCAATTTCCACGGGCTTGCCTTCGGCGGCCTCGCGCACACAAGCCTCCTCGCACAGCTGCTCGGTCGGGCAGACGCGCGCGCACATACCGCCCAGAATGTTCTGATCCCAAATGGTTTTCGCCGCAGCCTCCGCCGTGCCGGTGGCGATTTGACGGATGAACAAAGGAATATCAATCGACGTCGGGCAAGCCGTGATGCAAGGCGCGTCATGGCAGAAATAGCAGCGATCTGCGGCCACATGCGCCTCATGCCGGTCCAGAACGGGTTCCAGATCGCCAAAGTTCCGGGCATAGGCGGGGCCGGGCAAACGGCCCGATTGAACGCCGGGGGTAAGCGGGCTGTTGGGCACGGTGCAAGCTCCTTGGTAAAGCGCGTTTTTAAAAGGCTGCCACAAGTAATTTATTTTATCAAACGGTAAATTTTTGGGACCTGCGAATTTATGCCAATGCGCCCCGCGCAGGCGGCGCAATGGCACCCTGCCGTGCAACTCGTGCTTTTCACATGCGCGCGGGTGGCGTATAACCCCCTCATATCAGCAGGGGCGTGCCGCGAAAATTGGCGCCTGACCCCCGAAAAAACGCCAATCGAGGACGGTTATGAGCAAACACTCCACGGACGCGGACGTCGCTTTCATCAAGGCGCTGGCCGAAATTCTGAACACCAATGAGCTGACGGAACTTTCAGTCAAACGCGACTATGCTGAGGATGACAGCCTTGATGTGCGCGTGGTCAAGCAGGCCAATGTGGTGACGATGACCCATGCAGCCCCCACGATGATGGCAGCCCCCGCGGCAGCCCCCGCCAGTGCGGCCGCACCCGTGGCCGAAGACCCGGCCCAACACCCCGGCGCGCTAACCTCGCCCATGGTCGGCACCGCTTATCTGGCTGCCGAACCCGGGGCCACGCCCTTCGTCACCATCGGCGCGCAGGTCAAGGAAGGCCAGACCGTGCTAATTATCGAAGCGATGAAAACCATGAACCACATCCCCGCCCAGCGCAGCGGCACCGTGAAACGGATTATGTTCGAGGATGGCAGTTCGGTCGAATATGGCGCGCCCCTGATGATCATCGAATAAGGGGCGCGTGATGTTTGACAAGATCCTGATCGCCAACCGGGGCGAAATTGCCCTTCGCGTCATCCGCGCCTGCCGCGAAATGGGGATTGCATCGGTTGCCGTGCATTCAACTGCCGATAGCGATGCGATGCATGTGCGTATGGCCGACGAGTCGATCTGCATTGGCCCGGCCTCTTCCACTGACAGCTATCTCAACAAGGCTGCGATCATTTCCGCCTGCGAGATTACGGGCGCGCAGGCTGTCCACCCCGGCTATGGGTTCTTGTCCGAAAATGAGGCGTTTGCGCAAGCACTTCAGGATCACGACATCACCTTCATCGGCCCTTCGGCGGAACATATCCGCATCATGGGCGACAAGATCACAGCCAAGGAAACCGCCAAAGCGCTGGGGATTCCGGTGGTGCCGGGGTCCGAGGGTGGCGTGCCCGATTATGAGAGTGCGATCGGCGTGGCCGAAGCGATTGGCTTTCCGGTCATCATCAAGGCGACTGCGGGGGGCGGCGGGCGTGGGATGAAGGTTGCGAAAAACCAAGCCGAGCTGGAAATTGCCTTTCGCACCGCACGATCCGAGGCGAAGAATGCCTTTGGCAATGACGAAGTTTACATTGAAAAATATCTGCAAAAACCGCGCCATATCGAAATTCAGGTCTTTGGTGACGGCAAGGGAAATGCGGTGCATCTGGGCGAGCGTGACTGTTCCTTGCAACGCCGCCACCAAAAGGTATTCGAGGAGGCCCCCGGCCCTTCCATCACCCCCGAATTGCGCGCAAAGATCGGCAAGATCTGCGCCGATGCCGTAGCGAAGATCAATTATATCGGTGCCGGCACGGTAGAATTTCTGTACGAGGATGGCGAGTTCTTCTTCATCGAGATGAACACCCGCCTGCAAGTCGAACACCCCGTAACCGAGGCTATTTTCGGCGTGGACCTTGTGCGCGAACAGATCCGGGTGGCTGCGGGGATGGGCATGTCCTTCAGCCAAGACGAGTTGGAGATCAACGGCCACGCGATCGAGGTGCGGATCAACGCTGAAAAGCTGCCCAACTTCTCGCCCTGCCCCGGCACGGTGCGCGTGTTTCACGCCCCCGGCGGGCTTGGTGTGCGGATGGATTCAGCACTTTACGGCGGCTACTCGATTCCGCCCTATTACGACAGCCTGATCGGCAAGCTGATCGTGCATGGACGCGACCGGCCCGAGGCTTTGGCGCGCTTGAAGCGGGCTTTGGGAGAGTTGATCATTGATGGGATCGACACGACCATCCCATTGTTTGATGCGCTGCTGGCGGAGCCGGACGTGCAATCGGGCAATTACAACATCCATTGGCTGGAAAAATGGCTGGATACGCAGCTTGTGGCTAAATAACGGGAGGGGGGGCTGCAACGCCCCCCACTTCTCATGACAGAAAAGATCACCCCTCAGCTTTTGCTGTCCGCCTATGCCGCAGGCGTGTTTCCGATGGCGCCAAACCGCGCTTCGGACGTTTTACACTGGGTGGACCCGCGCCAACGGGGGGTTTTTGATTTAGGCCATTTTCATATGTCCCGCAGTCTTTCGCAGCGTATCGGGGCTGATACTTGCACAATTCGAACAAATTCGGATTTTGCCGGGGTCGTCGCCGCGTGTGCTGACCGGGAGGAGACCTGGATCAACGCAGAAATCTTTGATCTGTACCAGATCCTGCACAAAACGGGCTTTGCCCACAGCCTGGAGGTGTGGGACGGGGTCGATCTGGTGGGGGGCGTTTACGGCGTCACCCTGGGGGCGGCGTTTTTCGGTGAAAGCATGTTTTCACGCCGCACGGATGCGTCAAAGGTCGCTTTGGCCTATCTGGTGCATCGGTTGCGGGCGGGCGGATTTACCTTGTTTGACACACAATTCCTGACCCCGCATCTGGCATCGCTTGGGGCTATCGAAATTTCACGCAATGCGTATCACAAAAGGCTGAAGGTGGCACTGAACCTGACTGCAAACTTTGATCCGCCGGGCTATGCGCCCAGCCCTCAATCTGTCAGGCAGCGCAAAATCCAGACGTCATAGCGGGAATGGTCCATCGCAGACAAGGCGGGGCTGCTGGCCATCATCCAGCCCGAAAAGGCGGGCTTGTCCATTAGCCTGTCCAGAACGGTAAGATGGGCATAGGCCTCGGTCGGGCTGTCATCGGTGGGATAGCGGCAATCATCCAACTGGATCGTCAAACGCCCGTTCTGCGCCGATTGCCCGCGCGACAGTTCCAGATCACCGGTTTGCCCCGACACCTTGTCCAGCCAGCGCACCACGCCACCTTTGGCGAGCACGGCCGTTTCAGCCTGCGCGGAGATTGCGCAGAACGTCAGTAAAACAAGGGGAAGAATTGGGTTCAAGCGCATTGCCATGGGGCCGGGATCATTCCGGCGTCCACGCCTCATAGTCAGCGCGCGCAACAGGTACGGGGCGACGGATGGAGCCGGGTGGGGCATAGGCGGCAACGGTCCCGGTCAGGTTTTCCAGATGCGGTTTTTCCCAGACCTTACGGGCCAGCGGTGCCTTCGTTGGCGGCTCATCCCAGGTGAAATGCAGCCAGCCGTGCCATTCCGGCGTCACACGGGTTGCTTCCATATCCCCGTTGTAAATCACCCAACGGCGCTTGGCATCGGCGGTTTGGTAGAAAATATTGCCCTGCGCATCTTCCCCAACCTTCACGCCTTTGCGCCAAGTGAAAATCTGCGTGCTGATGGTTTGGCTGTTCCACCAGGTCAGCAAGCGTTTGAGGAAATACATCAGCGGGGCCTCCGGGTTCGTTTGACGACATATGCCGCAAGGGGCGTGCAAGGTCCAGCGCGATTGGTGAAACGTAACGGCGGGCCAAAGCCCGCCCGCCTTGTTTCACCTTATTCAGCCCGCGCTTGCAGGCTCTTTTTTCTTGCGTTCGGTATGCACCAGCAACGGTTTCGCGCCAGAATTTACCGCCTCCTCGTTCACCACAACCTCTTGCACATCGGTCAGGCCGGGCAGTTCGAACATGGTATCCAACAAGATATCTTCCATGATCGACCGCAACCCCCGCGCGCCGGTTTTCCGCTTGATCGCCCGTTTCGCAATCGCAATCAGCGCATCGGTGGTAAAGGTTAATTGCGTGCCTTCAATATCAAACAAGCGCTGATATTGCTTGACCAGCGCATTCTTCGGCTCGGTCAGAATGGTGATCAGCGCCGCCTCATCCAGATCGGTCAAGGTTGCAAGCACCGGCAATCGACCAACAAATTCCGGGATCAACCCGAATTTCAGCAAATCCTCCGGCTCCAGCTCCTGAAACATCTCACCCACGCCGCGCGCATCCGGATCTTTCACATCGGCGCCAAAACCGATGCCCGACCCCTTGTTGCGCTGCGCGATGATCTTTTCCAATCCCGAAAACGCCCCGCCACAAATGAACAGGATGTTCGTGGTATCGACCTGCAAAAATTCCTGCTGCGGGTGCTTGCGCCCCCCCTGCGGTGGCACGCTTGCAACCGTGCCTTCCATGATCTTCAACAGCGCTTGCTGCACCCCTTCGCCCGACACATCGCGCGTGATCGACGGGTTGTCAGATTTGCGCGTGATTTTATCAACCTCGTCGATATAGACAATACCGCGCTGCGCGCGTTCCACATTATACTCCGACGCTTGCAGCAGTTTAAGGATGATGTTTTCAACATCCTCACCGACATATCCCGCTTCGGTCAGCGTGGTCGCATCCGCCATCGTGAAGGGCACATCCAAAATCCGCGCCAGCGTTTGGGCCAGCAAGGTTTTGCCGCAGCCTGTAGGGCCAATCAGCAAGATGTTGGATTTCGCCAGTTCGATATCGGATTTCGACGAATGGTTCAGACGCTTGTAATGGTTGTGCACCGCCACGGCGAGAACCCGCTTGGCATGCTCTTGCCCGATCACATAATCATCCAGAACCTTGGCAATATCGCGGGGTGTTGGAACACCTTCCGATGATTTCAGCCCCGAGGATTTTGTCTCCTCGCGGATGATATCCATGCAAAGCTCCACGCATTCATCACAGATGAAAACGGTCGGCCCCGCGATAAGCTTGCGCACCTCATGCTGGCTTTTGCCACAGAAAGAGCAATAGAGGGTGTTTTTGCTGTCGCTGCCCGAATTATTAGCCATTCTTATCCTCAACCCTGCGTCGCCTGAAATGCCCGCGCCGTCTGAAACGCTGGTGGGCCAAGTCTAGGACATGCCCCACCCCTTCACAATGTCAAATCGCCTCCGCAGATCACGGGTTGGCGAGGTCCGCTCACTTCGCCTCCGGCTCCGCCTTGCCGCGATCGGCCACAATCTCGTCGATCAGGCCCCATTCCTTGGCATCCTCGGCGGACATGAAGTTGTCACGCTCCAGTGCTGCTTCAACCTTCTCATAGTCATTGCCGGTGTGGCGCACATAGATCTCATTCAGGCGGCGCTTCAACTTCTCTGTCTCACGCGCGTGAATCATGATATCGGTCGCCTGTCCCTGATAGCCGCCCGAAGGCTGGTGGACCATGACGCGGGAATTGGGCAGGCTGTAACGCATTCCCTTTGCCCCTGCCGTCAAAAGCAGCGATCCCATCGACGCCGCCTGTCCGATAACAAGCGTCGAAACCTTCGGTTTGATATATTGCATCGTGTCATAGATTGACAGGCCGGATGTCACAACACCACCGGGGCTGTTGATATACATCGAGATTTCCTTGGACGGGTTTTCCGCTTCAAGGAACAAAAGCTGCGCACAGATCAGGCTGGACATGCCATCATGCACCGGGCCAGACAGGAAAATGATCCGCTCTTTCAGCATCCGGCTGAAAATGTCATAGGCGCGTTCGCCGCGGCTGGTCTGTTCCACAACCATGGGAACG
>Ga0105052_10003225_pt1 | contig 19073 bp, 11 predicted proteins | sample FRY03_FD_78094 | JGI IMG/M metagenome (GOLD analysis project Ga0105052, IMG submission 78094) | Freshwater microbial communities from Lake Fryxell liftoff mats and glacier meltwater in Antarctica - FRY-03 | ecosystem: Environmental > Aquatic > Freshwater > Ice > Glacier meltwater ... | reverse complement strand
TTTGCGCTATTCCGCCATGAATAAACAAAACCCATGAAAATTGTAGGACGAAAAGAAGAACTCCAACTGATGCAATCATACCTCACTGATGAGAATGCACATTTTCTTGCCATGGTGGGAAGGCGCAGGGTTGGCAAAACATTTCTGATACGGGAGGTCTATAATGAGAACAAGGTTTTTGAAATGACGGGGCTAAAAGATGCAGACCTGAAAACACAATTGGTGAACTTCTCCCTTCAGATGAACCTCAATTTTCCTAAAAACGCACCTTATGCCGTTGCCGAAAGTTGGCTATTGGCATTCAACCAATTGAGCGTGGCTTTAGAGAAATCTTCTACCGAGAAAAAACGTGTTGTGTTCTTTGACGAGCTTCCATGGATTGCTGGCAGACGTTCAGGATTTATGGAGGCTTTGGCTCATTGGTGGAACAGTTGGGCATCGCAACAGAACATTATTGTGGTGGTGTGCGGTTCGGCAACATCATGGATGTTGGAACGGGTGGTGAACGCAAAAGGCGGACTTCACAATCGCATCACTCAGACCATCAACCTCATGCCTTTCACCTTGGCGGAAACAAAGGAATTTCTTGAGGAGAAAAACATCGAAATGACCCATTACCAGATTGTTCAACTGTATCTGACAATGGGTGGAATTCCGCATTACCTCAATAACATATCAAAAGGAAAAAGCGCCACACAAATAATTCAGGAAACATGCTTTTCTAAGGATGGAACGCTGAAAAATGAGTTCAATAATCTTTACGCGGCCCTATTTGAGAATGCCTCCAACCACATCAGCATCATCCGTGCACTTGCCAGCAAAGCAAGTGGCATGGATAGGTCGGAGATACTCAACCACTCCAAACTTTCGGACGGAGGCAGTTTTACCAACGTGCTGAATGAACTGGAAGCATCGGGTTTTATCTACACATTCAGTCCTTTAGAAAACAAGAAAAAGGACACACTCTTCAGGCTCACAGATGAATATTCTCTGTTCTATCTAAAATTTATTGAGGGAAAAAGCACTACGGATTCAGACCATTGGATGCGAACATCGCAAAGCCAAGAATACAGGATATGGTGTGGTTATGCCTTCGAGAACCTGTGCATCAAGCATGTCAATAACATCAAAAAAGCACTGGGTATTTCGGGTGTAAGCACCTCTGTCAACAGTTTTCTGCATCGTCAGGACGAAACCTTTGGTCAAGGATTTCAGATAGACATGCTCATAGATAGAAAGGATGACGTGATGAACATCTGCGAGATGAAATTCTATGCCGATAAGTTTACTATCAATTCAAATTATGCAGCAAACCTGCGAACCAAAAAGGCTGGACTCAGAGCCGTAACATCCACCAATAAAATGGTTCTTCTCACGTTTATCACATCTTACGGATTGTTTGAGAATGCCCAAAAATCCGAACTTGTGGATAATGACTTTACGGTTGATGTTCTGTTTGGATGACCGGTGCGCAAATCATGAGACGCGATAAATCGCGTCTCTACTGTATCGGTTTGTCTGAGACCTTCATGGTAATGGCGGCATTCATCACTTCGACATCTGAAGTATCGCGAACGGAAACCATACAGATTACTTCTTTACAATTTTCCCAATCGACAGCACTGAGATTGCAACTTGCAGTCAGGTCAGTTTTTGCTTTGGCCACATAATTCACGGTCATTCCCACTGGAATCCATCTTCGATGCTTTGGAATGGAGGCTTCCATCAGAATACCGCCCGTAAACTCGCACAAATTGCACATGGCAATGGCATGAACGGTTTTGAGGTGATTGTGAACCGCAGGCCGCTTCTTCATCGAAGCCTTCATATAATTAGGCCGAAGCTCAATTACTCGCGGTTTGATAGTGGTAAAATAAGGAGCAAAGCGAGCGAGGAAGCCAGAGAATATGCGATTCCCAAAAGGAACTTTCTTGAGTTTTTCTTGTAGGTCGAGGATCTTGTTTCCCATTCTTTTATTCGTCTATTTTGAATTTGAGATTCTGTAATTGCTGCAAAAAGGTAGGAAAGCTTTTTTCCACCACTTGAAGGTTTTCGATTTCAATTTGCACGACAGTTGAAAGCACCGCAGCGCTCATCGCCATCCGGTGGTCGTTGTACGTTTTGATAGTTGCTGATTGAGCAGAAATTGAACCTGAAACGGTCAATGAATTTCCCTCAACGCCAACATTCAAACCTAACTTTTCAAGCTCAATTTGAAGTGCCGAAACACGATTGGTTTCCTTCAATCGGAGATTATCAAGCCCTGTCAGTTTCAGTTCTTTGCCGAGTGTTGCCGCCAGAAAGGCGAATGTTTGTGCGAGATCGGGATTGGCGGTGAAATCCAACTCAGCTGGGAATTTGAGTTCATCAGAGGATGAAATTTCTACTCCATTTTCTTTTTGAATGGACGAGATTCCCATCTTTCCGAACCAATCCACAAGGATTGAATCGCCTTGGGATGAATTGATTTTCAATCCTTTAAACAACAGTTTTGAATTGGATTTAGCAGCTGCCAACGCATAGAAATAAGATGCTGCGCTCCAATCTGCTTCAATCTGCAGTTTGGGAACCTTGTATTTTCCCGAAGAAACTGAAATTGAATTCTCTTCAAACCTTGCTTCTACTCCGCAGTTTTGCATGCAATCTGCTGTCAGTTCTATGTATGGTTTGGAAAGAATTTTCCCAATCAAATTCAATTGAAGACCATTTTCCATCAGCGGCCCAATCATCATCAACGCTGAAATAAATTGACTACTCACGGAAGCAGAAATTTCAATTTCACCGCCCTTGAGTTTTTTTCCTTTGATACGAAGTGGTGGAAACCCTTCTTTTTCAACGTATTCAATCTCAGCACCTAGTATTTTCAAAGCTCCAACCAATTCGGCAATCGGGCGCTGTTTCATGCGATTATCGCCCGTTAGGACAACTTCCTTTCCTTCTTGAACGGAATGGTAAGCCGTAAAAAAACGCATGGCCGTTCCAGCCATTCCGATGTTGATTTCTGAGGAATCGGAGTTTAGAGCATCGCGAAGCACCCTGACATCTTCGGGCAAATTTAAGACCTCCCCCGACCCCTCCTTTTCAGGAGGGGAGATGCTGCTTTGATTCAGATTTAGTGGGTGCGCGGCCAAGGCTGCTATGATCTGATACCGATTGGCAATGCTTTTGGAAACAGGAAGTTTGACTTCTCCGATCAGGGATCCAAAGGGTGCAAGCAATTTCATGCTTGGTTGGAGTAGAATTTCAATGCTTCATCAAGGTGGGCTTCCGATACCGACTGGTCAATTACAGCATCTCCGATACGTTGTAAGAGCACAAATTGGACCTGACCGTCACGGTTTTTCTTATCGTAAATGAGCAGCTTTTTAATTGCCAGCCATTCGGTTTCTGTTATAGATACTCTCGTAAAAACGGAATCTACCGCTACGCAGATTGAGTTCAAATCGTCTTCGGATAATCCAGCAATTTTTAGTGAGATCCACGATTCCATAATCATTCCCACAGCGATTGCCTCTCCGTGCAAAATAGGATTTTCAGAATCTAACAAGTGGCTTTCAATGGCATGTCCGATTGTATGTCCGAAATTCAACTTCTTCCGCTCGCCAGCTTCAAACTCATCACGTTTCACGACCTCTAATTTCACCTGAACCGAACGGGAAATAAGTTCATCTTCATTGGCTTCCATCATATCGAGGATAGAACTGTCAGAAATGAAGGCGTGTTTGAATACTTCGGCAAGTCCATTTCGGTACTGGCGAGATGGTAGTGTTTTCAGGAAATTAGAATCAATCAACACGGCTTCTGACTGAGAAAACGTTCCGATCATATTCTTCAATCCACCAAAATCAACGCCCGTTTTTCCGCCAATTGCTGCATCCACCATTCCCAGAAGTGAGGTTGGAATATTGACAAAACGAATACCACGCATGTAGGTTGAAGCCACGAATCCTCCGAGATCGGTGACTACGCCACCCCCAAGATTCAACAGAATTGTATTTCTGTCAGCGCCATGTTCAGTGAGTTGATACCACACCATCTCACAGGTTTTCAGCGTTTTATTCCGTTCGCCAGCGGGCATTTCGATTGTTGGCAATTCCTTGGTTTGAGGACATGCCACGTACAGATATTCCAAACACGATTTCGTGTTTGAATCGCACAGAATAATTGCCTTTTCGGTTGCAAGCAGGTCGAGCAGAAATCGCCATGCCTTTTCTTTGAACAAAACGTCACTCATTCCTTCATTTTTTTGGTGTTCATCACCAGCGTTTGCTGCTGAATACTTTCTTCATGAATAGCTTCGAGAAAACGATACAGAAACCGTTGCGAAAGTTCCTTTCCTTGAATATATGCTTCGCGATCATGCAATATCTCGTTCCAACGTTGATGCTGGAGAATGGTAATATTGTGCTCGCGCTTGTATTCTCCAATGTTGCGCGAAATGGACAATCGTTCGATAAGTAAGTCAAGAATATCACGGTCTAAGCCATCAATTGTAGCGCGGAGTTCCTCCAACTTAGCCTGAACTTCAAGATCAATCGCATTGGGATTTCGCCAAACGAGTTCAGACAGAATCGTTTCCAGTTGCATTGGTGTAATTTGCTGAGACGCATCACTCCATGCTTTTTCTGGATTACGATGTGTTTCCAACATCAACCCATCCATATTCAGGTCGATGGCCTTTTGGGCAACTTCGGCCAGCAGTTCTCGGTTTCCGCAAATATGACTTGGGTCGCATATAATCGGCAGATCAGGCATTCTGCGCTTCAACTCAATCGGAATATTCCAATTCGGACTGTTTCTGAATGGTGATTTTTGAAATGTGGAGAAACCGCGGTGGATAGCTCCGAGTTTTGTCAAACCTACTGATTGAAGTCTTTCGATGGCACCAATCCAAAGTTCTACATCTGGGTTTACGGGGTTCTTAACCAACACTGGAACATCTGTTCCTTTGAGCGCATCGGCAATTTCCTGCACCATGAATGGGTTGACCGTGGTCCGTGCTCCTATCCAAAGTACATCAACACCACCTTTTAAGGCCAATTCTACGTGGTTTGTATTGGCCACTTCCACTGAAATCGGCTTTCCAATCTTATCTCCAGCTTCGCGAAGCCACTCAATTCCTTCTTCGCCAACGCCCTCAAAATTGCCAGGTCGGGTACGTGGTTTCCAAACGCCAGCACGAAGCAGATCAACACTCAGGTTCTTCAGACCTTCGGCTGTTTCCAGAACCTGTTCGCGCGTTTCTGCGCTGCATGGTCCCGCAATGACAAATGGTCTGTCCTTTCTCCGAAAATCCATCAACCGTTCTGCGTTTTATTTCTGAGATAATGGTCTGCCAAAACGATGGCTGCCATTGCTTCTACAATTGGAACTGCTCTTGGAACAACACACGGGTCGTGGCGACCTTTTCCTTCCAAGGTCACTTCATTTCCTTCCTTATTTACGCTCGATTGTGCTTGCATGATGGTTGCCACAGGCTTGAACGCCACATTAAACGTGATGTTCATTCCATTGGAAATTCCGCCCTGAACACCACCGCTATGATTGGATAAAGTCCGAGTTTTTCCTCCTTCTGAAGTAAAAATATCGTTGTGCTCCGAGCCTTTCATTTTGGTGGATGAGAAACCAGAACCAATCTCAAATCCTTTTACCGCGTTGATACTGAGCATGGCTTTTCCAAGATCGGCATGTAGTTTATCGAACACAGGCTCACCTAATCCAACGGGTACATTTCTGACCACACAACTCACAATGCCGCCAAGCGTATTGCCTTCTTTCCTTATCAATTCTATCCGTTTTTCCATTACGGAAGAGGCTTTTTCATCTGGACAACGGACGATGCTTTTCTCAACCTCTGCTAGAGAAACCGTCTGATCATTGACCGTTGCACAAACATCGGCAACAGAAGAAACATAGGCAACAATCTCAATTCCCACCTGCTGAAGCAACATTTTAGCAAAGGCGCCAGCCACCACACGCGCAGCAGTTTCGCGAGCCGAGGAGCGCCCACCGCCTCTATGATCGCGATGGCCATATTTTGCCTCATAGGTAAAATCTGCATGACTCGGACGAAATGTTTTCTCAAGGTGCGCATAGTCCTTTGAACGCGCATCTGCATTCGGAATTGTAACCGCTATGGGACTTCCTATAGATTTTCCTTCAAATACGCCAGATAGAATCTGAAAATCTTCGGTCTCTTTTCGTTGTGTGGTCAACTTAGATTGCCCTGGTCGTCTGCGTTGTAGGTCTTGATGAATGATTTCTTCATCAATCTCAATTCCTGCCGGAAAACCATCAATGACCACGCCTATTGCGGCACCATGGCTTTCGCCAAAAGTTGTGATTTGAAATAATTTACCGAATGTGTTGCCTGCCATATCGGCTGCTAAGGTAGCTGAAAGAGAAAATGAAAAAGGGGAAGGTGTGCAACGAAGGTTGCTACTTCACACAGAAGTCCATCATCTTCCTTCCTTCAATAAAGGCTTCGAGTCGGTCGCCAGCATTGAGTTTCCCTACACCTGCAGGCGTTCCAGTAAATACAACATCTCCAATCTTGAGCATGAAATACTTAGAAGCTTCGGCAATAATCTGGTTCACGTTGAAGATCATATCGCCTGTAAATCCTTTTTGAACAACAACTCCGTTGATGCGCAACTCAAAGTTGATGGCATTCACGTCAGCAAAGTCAGAAAGCGGTACTGCTTTGCTCATTGGTGCAGAGCCATCAAAACCTTTTGCTTTCTCCCAAGGAAGACCTTGCTCTTTACACTTCTGTTGGATGTCGCGTGCTGTGATATCTATCCCAATTCCAATCTCGTTGTAATAACTTGGAGCAAATTTCTCTTGAATGTTCTTGCCTTTTTTGTGAATCTTCACATAAATCTCGGCTTCGTAATGCACATCGTTCGAGAAATCTGGCAAATAGAAATCATCATTATTGGGAAGGACGGCAGAATCTGGTTTGATAAAAAAAAGCGGCTCGGTAGGAACTGGATTGTTCAGTTCCTTGGCATGCTCAGCATAGTTTCTTCCAATGCATACGATTTTCATAGCAACCCCTTGTTGAAGGCGTCAACACGCAGTTCGGTCAGTACTTTTTTGGTGTATGAAGGAAATTGCGCATCCATCATCCAAGAATAATAACCTGGTTGTGCTTTCAATATCTCTACCACCGTTTTCCCTTTGTTCTTGCCAAAGTTGAAAACAGCTTCGCCTTGTTCGTTTTCGATAATGTGCCCTGCAAAATCCACCGCCTTTCCACGTCTTGAAAACTCGTGCAGCATCTGAACATCACCGTTCAACTCATCATATTTGTCAACTTGAGCTAACAACACTTCCATCGTAGCACGGGTATCAGCCTCGGCACTATGAGCGTTGGTAAGATTGCCATTGCAATAGAACTTGTAAGCAGCAACCAAGGTGCGCTGTTCCATTTTATGAAAGATGTTCTGTACATCTATCACTTTGCGGCCTTTCATCTCAAAATCAACTTCATTGCGAAGGAACTCTTCGACCATCAAGGGCACATCAAACTTCAGGCAATTGAATCCAGATAAATCTGAGTTGCCAATGAAGGCTTTAATCTTTGGTGCCAGTTGTTTGAAAGATGGCTTATCGGCCACCTTATCATCCGTAATTCCATGAATATCAGAACTTTCCTTCGGGATTGGCATTCCGGGATTGACCAACTCAGTCATCACCTCTTCCGAACCATCTGGATTCAATTTGATGACCGATATTTCAACGATACGATCTTCGGCAACATTGACCCCGGTAGTTTCTAGGTCAAAAAAGGCAAGCGGCTTTTTAAGTTCGAGCATACGATTTACTTAGAGGGCACTTCCAACCCGTTCTCAACAAGAATCAATTTTCTATTGATGATCTTCTGATAATCGCCTAAGCTCATAATATTGAACTTTTCCTTTATGGTCTGAAAACCAGACGCTTCGATTGTCACCTCGTAAATCTGACCTGGCATAAGCACCGCCACCAATTTACTTGTGTTGTAGTTTGGCAAGTACGTTCCAACCATTTCTCCCGACTGGTCAGTAATGGTGGCCGTTATCTCCAATTGAGTTTTCCCTTTGATGGAAGAAATCTTTGGTTCAAACTTCTTAGCTGGAATCGCAGTTTTCTTCACTCGCGTATCGTACCACTTAAAGCTACCCGATTTTGGAAAATTCTGCTGTGTATATTTTGCCGCTTCCGCCCCATCAAAGGAACCAATTATGGTTATTTCGTAGGCTTCTCCATTCTTAACTTCAACATTCTTGGTTTCAATAAATTGATATTCTGGTTTATCCGTTGGCTGATACTCGTCTGTAAACCATTGTATGTTTCCGTCTGCTGTGTTCTTCCATTCGTGGATGATTAGTGTTTCCTTCTCTGGTCCAGTCATTAAGTCCAATTCCATGACCAACGCGGTCATTTGTTCATCCTCATCATTAAAAATGATGCGATAGATGTCCAAATCTCCAAACCCTCCGCTTCTCAGTTGAGCGGTATATGCGTGTCGTGAATTGTCTGTTGGACAATACGTAAAGTTGTCCATGGTTGTGTTGATGGGATAACCTAGGTTTTCCGGACGCTCCCAACGGCTGAACTGCTCATTCCATTCACTTTTGTAAACGTCATAACCACCCATGCTCTTGTGGCCCTGAGAAGCGAAATAGAGTGTTTTTCCATCAGCCGAAATGACAGGATACATCTCGTCATATTGTGTGTTAATGGTTGGCCCCAAATTCACTGGAATTGACCAGAATCCACCTGGCAACAGCTTGGACATGAAAATGTCGATTCCACCAAAACCAGGTTGATCTACTGGCAAACGGGCAATAAAAAGAGTTTGTCCATCGGGTGTGCAGGTGGCAGACAATTCGGGTTCATCTGTATTTATAGATTCTCCCAACGTCTTACCTTTTTCCCAACGTCTGCCAGTAAACTCACTCAACCACACATCATCAAATCCTTCCATGTTATCAATCATGTAGAATATGTGGTCGCCATAGGCAGACATTCCAACAAACTCCTCAACAAATTCTGTATTGATGGTCATTCCTACTCCTTTGGCCTTTCTAAACTCTCCATTACCAACTTTACACCAGAAAATATCGGCTGGTTTGTAGCCATCGTAATCCAAATTCTGACCAGCAACGCCTTTATCTCTTTTGGTGCTGAACACGAGGAACGATTCATCCAACGGGACAAACGGGTGCATATCTGGTCCTTCGGAATTCACATCGTCTCCAAGGTTTTCAAACCGCACATTCACCGGAGTTTTCATGAACTTTTTAGCGTTCTCGCAGAATTCTAACTGCCGAGTTACATCAATTATTCGTTCAGGTTTTGAGATTTTGAGCCGATATTGATTAAAAAATAACAATGCGCTATCGATTTGCTCGTTGTACATGTATGCCAACCCTAGGTCATAAAGTACCTCGTCATCAAACTTAGCCATGTGCGTCACTTTTCTCAAGTACGGAATAGCACTACTCTTACTAATATTCTGATATAAATGACAGACCCCTAAGCGCCAATTTAAAAATGCACTTTCTGGGTCTTTGGCCAAAAGCACGGTATATGCTGTCTGAGCATTCTTATAATCTCCTATATCAAAGAGTCCCTTTGCCTTTGCTTCTGGAGTTGCTCCCTTGGCTTGTACATCAAGACCAAGGTCTTGCGCAAAGCTGTTTTGACCTACTAGGGCAACAAGCAGAACGAATAAATAAAATGTTTTGAAGAGTTTCTTCCTTTCCGAACCAATCACCCCAATTCTGATTTTTTTGTCACTTCTGTTATTGATATTTACCAATTTCCAACTTATAGATACCCTCTGTGATGGCAATATCAGAATCCTTGAAGTAGAAAATGCCACCCCAATCCCAAGTCTTCTTCTCGTAAATCGTCACAACATTGTTTTTATTAATTACGTGCCTAAGAAGGACGAAATTCTTTCCATCAACTTGCTCCTTGGTCATTCCTTCTGGATAGATTTTGGCAAGTTCTGAAAGGAATGCTTTACGTTGGTCTTCCGCTGCAAGATCCATCTTCTCAATGCTTTCCTTCAACTTTTCATACCTCTCAATTCGAGCTTCTTCACCAGTTGTTGTATTGGTAGCCGTTGCTTGATTAATTGCGTCAATTCTAGCTTGAAGTTCTTTGGCCTTTTTTTCTTCGTCCAATCGTTGTTGATCTTCAAACTTTTTCTTGGCTTCTTCTTCTTTCTGCTTCTTTACCAATTCTGCTGAGGCAAGCTCTTGTTCTTTATTCGTTACTTGTGCCAACTTAGATTTAGGCTCAGAATCCTGAGGCTTCAAGGTACTGGCTTCTTCATACTTGCTTCTGGCCGTATTCAAATCGTTGGTTGCTAAAGCACTGTTTCCTTCTTGCATCAAGAGAACAAACTTCCGCTCGTTTGCTTGCTTTTCTTTCTCAGCCAAAGCAATTTGCTCCAATGCCTTATTGGAATCCTTGATTCGTTGCTTAGGAGACTGCTCGGTAGGCTTAAGAGCGGATGCTTCCTCAAATTTCGCGATTGCACCATTGTAATCCTCTTTAGTAATTGCGCTTTCGCCATCATCCATCAAACCTTTGAATTTCTGATCCAATGCCAATCTATCAGCTTCTTCCTTTGCAATTCTATCTAATTGGGATTGTGTATCCCCTAGTTTTTTAGCTAAATCCTTATTATCTGGATATAGCTCCTTGGCATCCACATAGTTTCTCATCGCCACTTGGTAGTCTTTGCTGGAATAAGAACCATCTCCTTTTACAACTAGGCTTTCGTAATTGGCCAAACGCTGCTTTTCGTTTTGTTCAGCTTTCTGTTTAACTAGTTCAGCTTGACGTTTTTCTTCTGTTATTCTCTCTTCCTCTGCAGCTTTTGCAGCTGCCAACTCAGCATCTTGGCGTGCTTTTTCTTCGGCAGCTAAACGTTCTTTCTCAGCCTGTGCTTTTCGCTCTTCCTCCTTGCGAGCTTCTTCTGCTGACTTGGCTGCTGCAAGGTCTGCTTGCTGTTTGGCTTTTTCTTCTGCTGCTAAACGATCACTTTCTACTTTACGTTTGGCTTCTGCTGCTTTTGCATCAGCAAGCTCTGCATCTTTAATTGCTTTTTCTTCGGTAGCCAAACGGTCACTTTCAGTCTTAGCTGCGGCCAGTTCTGCATCCTTGCGTGCTTTTTCTTCTAACGCTAAACGTTGGTTCTGCTCTTGCACTTTTCGTTCAGCTTCTTTCTGAGCTGCTAGCTCGTCTGCTTCTTGCGCTTTTAGATTGTCTGCCAAGCGTTTTTCTTCATCCTTTATTCTCTGAGCTTCTAACTTACGAGCCTCTTCAGCTGCTTTAGCTAATGCTCCCTCAGCATCGCGTCTAGATTTTTCTTCAATCGCTAAACGCTTATCTTCTTCTTTTATCCTTGCAGCTTCGGCAACTCTGGCTGCATCTTCTGCGGCAATTCTAGCCTTTTCCATCTCTGCCAGCTTCAAGTCTGCATCTTTCTTGGCCACCTCTTCTTGCTTTCTTCGTGCAGCTAATTCAACAGCTAGCAAAGCTTCTTGCTCTTTCTTCTCGGCATCCAATCGCTGCTGACGTTCGGCTTCCATTTTAGCAAGCTCTGCATCTTTTTTCTCGTTCTCTAAAGCAACTCTTTTAACCTGCTCCATTTCTTTGGCCTTAGCCAAATCTTCGTCTTTCTTTTTCTGCTCTGCTAGTCTTTCCTGTCTTTCTACTTCAACCTTCAACAAAGTCTTTTCATAATCAGTCTCAGCCTGTTCTACTTCTTTTGAAGCAGCTTTTTGCTGTGCTTTGGCTATTTCCGTTGCTTTTTCTATTCTTTGATCAGAGTATTCCGCAAGACGTTCCTTCTCATCGGCTTGCTTTTTCTCATATTGTTTTTCTAGTCTATCTAGTTCTGCTTTATCCGCAGCCTGAAAGAGCGCAGCAAAATTCACCTTAGAACCGATATTACCCGATTGTTTAATCTTTTGGCTTTCCTGTAAATAAGCATCATAAACGGCAGCCGCTCGTTCTTGATCCAGCTCTTTATCTCCCGTTGCTGGTAAAGTTTTCATTATTGCTGCCACTGTCGCATCTCTGTCACCACCTCCACTTTCCAAAGCATCAGCCAGCTGCATCTCTTTCTTATCCTTGGTGTCTGCCATTTTGGCTTTATGCGATTCTTCTACCAATACAGCCGTCTTTTCTGCAAGTTTTGCCTTTTCCTTTCTGATTGATTCTCGTTGAGCTTCCAACTGATCTTGGGCTTGTTGCTTCTCCTTAGTCAACTGTTCCTTAGCTTCTTGCTTTATCTTGGCTTCCTCCACATCAGCTACTGCAAATAGACTTGAGAAATCAATATTGACTACACCACTCCCTCCAAGCTTTTGCTTTTGTTTCGCATACTCATCATACATTACGGCCGCCTTCTGGTCTTTATATGGATCATTTTTGGGGAGAGCATCTTTAAACACCGTAATTTGACTTGCCCTATCTGAGGAAGCCGTTTTCAGTCCTGCTTCAATCTTCTGTTTTATTTCATTTTGCTCCTCAACCTTTTTCTCTTCCACTCTATCCATAAAGGCATTCAGCTTGGATTGCTGTTTGGCGTTATCATTTTCAATGTCTTTTTGAATCGCTTCTTGTTCAGCAACCTCTGCGGCTGCAAATAGTTGGCTGAAATTCATTTTCGACAAGGTTGCACCAGTAACCCTTATCTTTTCGTACTCTGCGTATAGTGCCTTTGCTTTCTGTTCCTTGTATGGGTCATTTTTAGCATAGGTTTTGATGAGGTTTTGAATAGCGACATTGCCATCACCTTTAGAATCAAAAATGGCATAATACACCTTATCCTGAACTTCTTTTTCCTGTGCAGCCTTTCTTAATTCTTCCTCTTTAACTGCTGATGCAAGTTGTTCTTTCGCAACCAACTCTAAGCCCTGCTGCTGAATAGCCATGGCTTCGTTCATTTTGCGTGCGGCCTCCTCCTTTTCCTTTCTCAGTACATCAACACTTTTAGACCGCTCTTCTTCTGCCTGCTTTACTACGGTCTCCTCCAGTTTTTGGGCAACTTTAAAAATGGCTTGAAAATCAATTTTATTACCAGTGGCGGTAGCGTTCTTCCGCTCTTCCAATAGTTTGTCATACATCGCTGCCGCCTTCTTATCTCTGAGCGAATCCACTTCGGAAAAAACTTTAAGGAATCCTGACATTGTTTTCTCCTTGCTACCTTCTCCAACCGTAATTGCAGCCTTAATGATTTGCTCGGCTGATGCATTCTCATCTTCTCTTAAAAGCCTCGCGGCTTCTTCCACCTCAAATTTCTTTTCAGCGGCTAATTCCGCCAGTCTTCTCTTTTCTATCTGCTCACGTATAAGACGCTCTTCTTCCTCCATCTCTTCTTTGGAGTAGTCCAACTGATAATCAAACTCATTTCGCTTTATCTGATAAAAAACCGATGCTACTGATCTGGCATAAGCCAATCCGTCTAGGTCTTGTACCATAACCACTTCAAAACTGAAAGTGGGCACATTAGAGAATTCCTCTCTGGCCATTGCGACATCTGTATCAAAATCAATTTTCTTTGTGGTATAGCCGCCCTTTTCAACGGAAAGCATGTAAAGCTTGTTTACTTCCAGCTTGAAGTCAAATTGACCATTACCACTCGTTACTGTTTTTAATATTTCGGTTAGATTTTCTTTTGAACCATCTGGAGATTCATATAAAGTTACGATGGCCCCTTTTAGCTGTTTTGAAAGCTCTTTTACGAACCCTTTAAATTCAAGCGGTCCTTTTATGTTGGATTTCTGCATCAATGAATCAGACCCAGCGGCAACAGCTCTCTGAGCGTAGACTTCTTGACTAGAATAAATCAAAACCGTAAAAGCACAAAGCGCTGCAAAGGCTATTTTCTGCATCCTTTCCATGTTATCTTCCTTCGGTAGTAATGATTTTTTCGCCACCAACACCAATGATTGTCAACTCAATCCTCCTATTCATTTGTCGACCATCTGGATTATCAGTGCCATCCGGGTTTTCGTTAGGTGCTATTGGCTTTTTCTCACCATAGCCTTTTGCAACCATTCGCTTACTAGGAATTTTCCTCTTTTTCAACCAAGCAATTACACTTTTAGCCCGATTGAGCGAAAGTTTTTCATTGTATTCATCCGCTCCTCTAGAATCTGTGTGCCCTGAAATTTCCACTACTACATTAGGTTTATTATCAAGGAACACTAGCAGTTTATTGAGTTCAACAACAGATTCATCTCTAATATCAAACTTGTCAAAATCGAAGTAAATTCTTTCTAGGATAATCTTCTGTCCAACTTTTAATTCTTTATTACCATAGATGTCTACATCTAATAGCGATGGGTCATAACCAAGTCGCTTTTGTTCTTCAATTACAGCCAATTCTCGCTCAAGCCTTTCAATTTCTCCTTCCAAATCACCTGCATCTTCTTGTTGAGCAAGCTCTCTAGCAGTTTTTTGCTCCTTTTCTGGGAATTTGATATATGGAGTGAAGCATACATCGTTTATGACATCCAAATGCCCTACAAGAGCTACGACCTCGTCTCCTGTGCTTAAATCCCACACAATGGGTGTTCTTTCCAAACTTCCAGTAATAATGTATTTGGAATCTGAAGATATGAATAGGGAAGTGATTGGCTTGTCGTGACCGAGCAATACATGCTTGACATCGCCCGAATACGCATCCCAAACATATACAAAACCGTTGCTGCTACCTGAGACGACTGTAAGGCCGTCTGGGCTAACAGCCAGCGCACTAACCGTAGAGCTGTGCAGTTTAAATTCTAGCTCTTCCTTAGCAGTAGATGCATTCCACTTTTTCACCGTGCCATCATCACCACCAGAAACGACATAATTACCACGTGGAGAATATGCAACCGCATTTACTGCTCCTTTATGTCCATCATACACTCCTACAAGCTGTTCGGTCATCATTTCCCACATTAGGACATTGCCATCATCAGAAGCAGAAACGAAATAGTTATTGTCTGGCGACACTGAAATATCATTCACAACATCAGGATGCCCAGCATAGATTTTTTCCATAAGTCCAGTTTCTACATTCCAGAGTCGAATGGTAGAGTCTGCGCTTGAGGACAGTACATATTGACCATTTTTCACGAAAGTTGCCTCTGTCACCTTCTTACTGTGTCCCTTCAATGTTTTGGATGGGTTGCTCGTGGGGAGGTTCCAAATATTAATATCGCCTGTTTTTGTGGAAGAGAGTGCTCGTTTTCCATCCATCGAAAATGCAACGCTTGTTACTTCAACCATGTTGTCTAGAGATAGAACTTGTCTCCCTGATGGCACATCCCAAACCTTGCATTTTCCGTCCACACTACCCGAAGCAGCGTAGATCAGACCTCCATATTTCTCTCCTGTTCTTTTTCTTCTGATAGCGTCCGGGTCTGGTCGGAGGGTATAATTTTGTATGATTTCCGATACGTATGAACTTTTTCCAAGTACAGAAACCACTTCTGAAGTATCGAAATAAAGCTCTCCCTCCACGTAAACGCAATAATCGCCAGGCTCCAATACCTGAACGTAGTTGCTGGTTTTCATATTAGGACGGTATGTACCAATAAAGATGTCGGTATTCATGTCTGTCACCGTCATTTCAAACGTTCCAACATCAATTCCTGGATCAACCAACATGGAGTCTTTAATGTTGGTGATGGAGCCACGAACAATCGTTCGTATTGGGTCCACATCATTGAAGGTGATTCGATAGATGTCTCGTTCTCCATAACCCTCATCTTTTCGGAACTGTGCAACATATCCGTATCTACCGGTTGTAGATAGCGACACGTTGAAATCATCATCAACCGTGTTAATAGGATAACCCGCATTTTTAGGCACTGACCATGTATTGGTCATATCGTCCCATTCAGAAATAAAAATATCAAAGCCACCCATAGCTGCATGACCCTCTGACGAAAAATAGAATGTCTTTCCATCAGCCATCAAATGCGGAAAGCTCTCGTTAAACGGAGTGTTAATAATGTCTGGAAGTTTTTGAGCTACACCCCATCCTCTATTTGGAAGACGCCTAGACATATATAAATCCGTGCCTGTTTTTCCTTTTCCATCTTCGCGAGAAAAGAAAATTAGGTTGCCATCAGTAGAAAGACCTGCGGTAGTTTCAATTTCTTCGGAGTTGATGTTCTTTCCCAAATCCAAATAATCATCGAAGAACCGACCTTTACGTGGTGATACGTAAATATCATCGTAGCCATCAAAATTGTCTATATAAACTAAGAGTTCTTGACCGTCTGCTGAGATTCCCACGACTTCTTCATACCACTCTGTATTTACAGATGAACCAATATTTCTTGCTTCGCGAAACTGACCTTTGGATTCTCTCGCTCTAAAAATGTCTGGTGTTTTGAATCCATCGTAGTCTAACTGCAACCCGAGGCAATCTGGACGCTTGGAGGTGAAGACAAGGAACGATTCATCCTCTGGAATGAATGGATTGAAATCTGGGTAGGCCGAATTAACCGTTGGCCCCAGATTTTCGAAGGTGGCATCAAGCGGATATTTGATGAGTTGTTTTGCATTAAAGCACTGCTCAATCATTCTACCACCAGTGATTATATTGTCATTATCTCCCCTCGAAATATCTTTATACTTATTGAATGTTGTGATTGCCTCGTCAAATCTGTGTTCGAACATGTATGCTCTTCCCAACTGATATATGGCTTCTTTCGGGAACTTTTCCTGTTGCACAACATATTCTAAATAGCCAATGGCCTTAGATTTATCAATGTAGGATTCAAGATAACAAGCTCCGATGAAAAAATTCAATTCAACATTATTCGGGTCTTTAGCTAGAAGGATTAGAAAGTCTTCGAGGGCCGCACGAAAATTTCCGTTATAGTAGTGGTCTACGGCACCTTTCTTAGTAACCTTTAGCCGCCTTGCCGCACGTTCTTCTTCCGTTTCATTAAGTTCCTTATTAAGCTCTTGTTCTGTAACGGCTTTAATGTCGCCCGATTGAGCAAGCGCACTACCGCAATGTAAACTCAGAAAAACAAAGAGTATAGCTGTAAAGGTTCTGGTCATTCTAATCAGCATTGCCTATTTAAAGTAAAAGTTCAGTTTCGAAAACTAAAGAAAATCCACAGTTTATCAAGCTAACGAAGGTATAATAGTAGCATAAAACTCCGAGAAGCACGTAGCTTCTTTCGGCTATTTGATTTGAGCCTCGGTAGGAATCTTTAATGGCTCCATTTCAACACCCTTTACACCTGATTTCGGCATACTAATTTCTATCCTTCTATTGAGCTGACGTCCAATGGCATTATCGGAATTGTCAGCATTTTCGTTACGGGCTATTGGCCTAGTTTCTCCATATCCAACGGCAGTCAGTCTGCTGGAAGTAATTCCGTTGCGCACTAGATAGTCAACAACCGCCTGCGCTCTATCCTTAGACAGACGTAAATTATAATCGTCATTTCCAATAGCATCAGTATGCCCCGAAACAACGATTTTGACATCTGAATTTCCTTTCATGAAATCAAAAAGCTTATTCAGTTCGTGCTTTGAATTGGACCGTAGAGTAGCCAGATTGTAATCAAAGAATATGTTCCTCAATATCAGGCGTTTCCCTTCCTGTAGATTTTTCATAGTGTTACTCGCTGGCATTTCAACCTTCTCTGGGTCTGGCTGGTAATCCATCCTAGCAAGAATCAAATCCAATTTCCGATTGAGTTCAGCCAATTGCTTCTTCAGTTCTAAATTATCAGCAATAAGTTGTCTGTTCAAATCGCGTAACTGCTCAAGAGTTGATGCGTTAGATAGTCTTTCAGTTTCACTGTAAGCACTTTTTTCGGCTGCATCTATAGCTGCTTTCTTGCGTTCCTCTACGGCTAATGCAGCATTCACTTGCCGTTGTTGATCGGCAATTGCTTCTAATTGTACTAATTCTCTTTTTGTACGTTCTGCCTCTTCCTGCTGTTGTTTTTCAAACTGTGCTGCAGCAAGTTTTTCTTCGGCAAGCCGTTTTTCTTCCTGCTCTTTAAGTTGTTTCAGTTGTTTTTCAACCTCTATGGCTTCCTTAACTTTTTGTTCTTGCTCCTTTGCAAGACGTTTTTCCTCTTCTGTATTAGCTATCAGCACCTTCTCGGCTTGAAGTCGTTCCTCTTCAGCTTGCTCAACTTTTTCCTTTGCTTCGCCAACCTTTTCTTCAATGACTTGAAGCTCGGTTTTCAATACGGCAATCTGTTTCACTTTTTGGTCTGATTTCTCTTCGAGTTCTGTCTTTTCTGCTAGTGCAATTTTGACTTTTTCGGAAGTTTGAACAACAACTTTCTCATCCTCCGCTTTCTGTGCCTCAACCTCTACCCTTTGCCTCTTTAGTTGCTCGATGCGTTTCAACATCGCGTCTCTCTTTAACCTGATTGCTTCCGCATCGATAGACACCCCTTCTTGGTTAGATTCGGTTTCTTGCACAGCTACTTCTCTAACCACTGGTGCAGCAACAATTTGTGCCTGTTGCTCTTGTTGTTTTTTCAGTGCTTGAATTCGCTCTTGCAACTCAACTCTTCGCTTCTCAGCTTCTGCAATTCGTAGCTCCTTTTCCGCATCTGATTCCGTAATAGCAACCTCATCTGAAGTTTGCGTAACAACTTTATCTACTTCCTTCTTCTCTTCTGACTTTGCTTTTGCTAGATCTTGCTCATCGGCCTGCTTTTTAAGCAACGCTTCTTCTGCGGATTTAAATTCAGCTTCAATTTCTTTTTGGGCTTCAGCTTCTGTTTCCGTCTTTGCGGCTAATTCTTGTTGTGCTTTTACCTTAGCCGCTCCTTCGGTTTCTTGCTTTAAACGTGCTTGTTCAGCAGCTTTTGTCTCTGCTTCGGTCTTTGCGGCTAATTCTTGTTGTGCTTTTGCCTTTGCCGCTTCTTCGGCTTCTTGCTTTAAGCGTGTTTGCTCAGTCGCTTTTATCTTCGCTTCTTCATCAGTTTTTACAGCTAGTTCTTGTTGTGCTTTTGCCTCAGCAGCTTCTTCGGCTTCTTGCTTTAAGCGTGTTTGCTCAGTAGCTTTTGTCTTTGCTT
>Ga0105052_10003221_pt1 | contig 19077 bp, 16 predicted proteins | sample FRY03_FD_78094 | JGI IMG/M metagenome (GOLD analysis project Ga0105052, IMG submission 78094) | Freshwater microbial communities from Lake Fryxell liftoff mats and glacier meltwater in Antarctica - FRY-03 | ecosystem: Environmental > Aquatic > Freshwater > Ice > Glacier meltwater ... | reverse complement strand
TGGCGCCACCGGCACCCGGCTCACCCTTACGTGGTGGACGAGAGTGTGAGCTCACCGCGGTACCCCCTCAGGAAGGCGTCAGATTGCATGCGGCCCGTACCGGGCGGCTGCAGTTCCAGGATCTCAAGACCATTGCTGGCAGTGCCAAGTAACAGCACACCGTCAGCGGACGTCAGGCCAGCCGGGGCGGGATGCCCCGTCTCGCGCACACGCCATATTTTGAACGGCTCACCATCCACGTGCAGCACCGCTCCAATGCGCGGCGACAACGCGCGCACGTGGTCGGCCAGTTCGCGCGCGGTGCGCGATGGATTGATGGGGCGGTCGGCACCGGTGATCTTGGCGGCGGTGGACGCGCCCTCATCTCGCTGGGGCGTGCTGGTGAGTGAACCGGCCTGCACCGCATCGAGCGCGCGCACCAGCGCAGGGCCCGACGCCTCGGCCATCTTCATCAGCACGCTGCCCGCATCGTCCTCATCGGTCAGCACCACATCAACGGACTCGATGATGGGGCCGGTGTCCAGGCCGGCGTCCATGTGCATGATGGTGGCGCCGGTACGCACGCAGCCGTCCATCAGTGCTCGCTCCACTGGGGCTGCCCCCCGATAGGCGGGCAGCAGCGAATAGTGGACATTGATGCAGGGCCAGCCGCTGAGCACATCGTCCTTCAGCATCTGCCCAAACGCGGCCACCGCGATGGCCCCCGCATCGGCACCGCGCAGCACCTCAAGCGCCTCCGGTGCGTTGATGGATGCCGGCTTGAGCACGGGGATGCCGAGTGCGTCGGCAGCGGCGCCAACCGGGGTGGGCACCGGCGTGCGCGAACGTCCCTTCGGCCGGTCCTCGCGCGTCACCACCAGCACCACGTCGTGGGGTGATGCCACCAACGCGCGTAGCACTGGCACTGCCGGGTCCGGGCTCCCGGCGAAGATCACCCGCATGACCGCGCCTACGCGCTCGGCAGGAGTGAGTCGCGCAGTTCCGCAAGCGCGGCGCGGCGATCGTCAGGCGTCGCCCGGTCAATCATGAGGATGCCGTTCAGGTGGTCAATCTCATGCTGCACGACCCGCGCGACGAAGTCCTCGATCTCGGCCTCGAAGTGGGTGCCGTTCAGATCTTGCGCCCGCACCTTAATCCAGATCCAACGCTCCACATCAACGCTGATCTCGCCCATGGACAGGCACCCCTCGGAGTCGACGTCGGTCTCGTCGGCGTGCTCGATGATCTCGGGGTTCACGAAGGCGTGCACGGCGCCGTCATCGTACGGCGCCACGGTGATGAGCCGACGGAGCCGACCAATCTGCGGGGCCGCCAAGCCCACGCCGCGGCCGTCGTCCATGAGCCGTGCCATCGTGTTGGCCTCCGCGATCAGGGCCGCGTCGAACACCTCAATGCGCTCGGCGGGAGTGCGCAGCACGGGGTCGCCGTACTGACGGATATGTTCGAGCGCGGCGACGCGAAGGGCCTCGCGCTCGGGGTCCTCAAAGGAACGTCGGGCCATGCCCTGAGGGTACCACTGGCCCCGCAGGTGCCCGCCCCCCTACTTGGGTGCCAGCGGGGAGGGCAGACCTGCCGCCGCCCATTCATCGCGGATGCGCATCTCGTCAGACGGGTCCCACCGCATGGTGACCCTTAAGGAAGCCCCGAATCCCGCATTACGAAGGCGATTCACGCGTCCAGCGCCGCGAGTTTCGACGGATTCAGGGTCCCGTGGGGACAGACCCCACCCGGGGTCTGTCCCCACCCGGGGTCTGTCCCCACCCGGGGTCTGTCCCATTGCGACGGGGTTTTCTCCCCCCCGGGGTCTGTCCCCGCCCGGGGTCTGTCCCCACCCGGGGTCTGTCCCCACCCGGGGTCTGTCGCCGTTTTAACCTGATCGGGCGTCGGACCCGACGGTGCCGCCACGGCGTAGGCCCCCACCCCATCACCCGCGGCTCAGCGGCCGCCACCGATCCCGTGGTCGGTGGCCCTGCCGGCCGTGGTGGCTACCGCTTACGTGGCAGCAGGCGGCGCGCGGTACCGAGGGCGTACGAGGCGGCCAGTTCCCAATCTGCATTGGAGCCGACGGCGAGCGCACCCCAGCCCGGTCGGTCGGTGGCGTCGGCCACGGGGCCGCCCACGGTGTTCAGCACAAGGTTGGCAACGCCACCGCGAATGACGAGCTCGGCCTGCGGGTCGCCGGTGCGCGGGAAGATGGCAGTTGCGCCGTCATCGTGCTGGTCAATGCGCGGGGCGGGCGAGAGGTCGTTGAGGCCGAAGAAGACCGAGGTGACGGCTTCGCGGGCCTCCACGGGCACCGTCGGGATGATGTCCTCAAGGCGGTAGAGCTCGGCGACATTGGGCGTGAGCAAGTACTCGGCCTCACGCAGCACCGTGAGTGACTGCCCCTCGGCCTTGCCGCGTTCAGGGCGCTCCTGCACCCAGTCACGCACGCGCAGCCACGACACGTACCGGGCGTCAATCCCCTCGGAACGGGCGCCCTCGATGTACGGGCCGGGCTTGCGGTCTGCCGTGATGGCGACAACGATGACGCGGCCGTAGTCCTTGAGTGCACCGGCGGCGCGGCTGATGCGGGCTTGGCTGTCTCCCTGGAACGCCAGCGATGTCTGGATGGCCAGCGCCCACGCCTTGTCGCGCTCTTGCACCACGATGTCAATGACGTCGTCACCGGCGGGTGCGAACTCGCGCACCACGGTGTTCTCGATGCCCGGAAGATCCTCGTTGGTGAAATCGCGAAGCAGCGCGGCGCGGTGCTCGGTGGTGCACAGCGCGAGCACCGACGCGAGCACGTGGGTCCACTGCTCGCGGGGCTCGGCATGGGCTGCGAAGAGGCGCGGGACGGGCATGGGCTTACCTCGAGGACGACGTGGTGACGGAACGTCGGCAGGCTAGCGGAGAACGGACGCCGTTCAGGGTGTTGGTCAGGTGTCCTGAGGATCCACGTCAATGCCGATCCTCACCCCCGTGCGCGATTGCGATGAATCGAGCACCCGCCGAGTTGCGGCGGCGAGGGTGGACGCCAAGGGCGCCTGCAGCAATATTGACCGCCGGGTGCGCCCCTTAAGCCGATGAAGTCGCGACGGACCACGCACCGTGATGGCCTCGTCGGCCGTGGCCAGGTCATCCGCCAAGGACTCGGCCACCTCGGCCACACGCTTGGGGGCCTCGCCCTCCACCACGATGCGCAGCAGGTGCCCGTGTGGGGGCATGCCCCGGGCCTCACGGCGGCCGATCTCGCCCTCGAGAAACTCCTCCACCGCATGCCGCGATGCCAACTGCACCGCGCGCGCCGCCGGTTCCCATGCCTGCACCACCACGCGCGCCGGCTCACCCTTTCGCCGCCCGGCACGGCCCGCCAACTGCACGATGAGCGAGAACGCGCGCTCCTCGGCACGGAAGTCGGCGTGCTGCAGTGCGGCATCGGCATCGAGCACCGCCGCCACCGTCACCGCGGGTAGGTCGTGCCCCTTGGCCACCATCTGGGTGCCGAGCAGGATCGCCGGGCCGGGCGCGCTGAACTCGGCCAGCAGGCCGACGATGCCGCCTCGCCGAGAAGCAGTATCCGCATCCAGTCGCACCAGCCGGGTGTCGGGCACCACCGCGGCCAGCGCCTCTTCAAGTGCCTGCGTCCCCGATCCCTGCCGCCCAACATCCACCGACCGGCAGGCCGGGCAGGTGGTGGGCGGTGTGCGCTCGAGGCCGCAGTGGTGGCACACCAGACGCTCCGGGCCGCCGTCACGGTGCAGCACCATCGCCACGTCGCAGTCGGGACACCGCGCGATCCAGCCGCACTCGCGACACAGGGTGGTGCGTGAGAACCCGCGGCGATTGAGCAGCACGATGGCCTTGTCCCCGCGCTCCCCCGCATCCTGAAGCGCCTTGGCCAACGGACGCGAGATGGGGCCCGCGTGCTGCGTGCGCATGTCCACCACGTCAATGGGGGGCAAGGTGGCGCCATCAGCGCGCTCGGCCAGCGTAATGCGCTCCAGCGCGTGCCATGCCTCGGGCCGCGGCGTGGCCGACCCGTACACAATCGCCGCACCAGCATCCTTCGCGCGCTTGTACGCCACCTGGCGCGCGTCGTAGCGCGGGGTCGAGTCCTGCTTGTACGACGCGTCGTGCTCCTCATCCACGATCACGAGGCCGATGTCCCGCAACGGGGCAAACACCGCGCTGCGCGCACCCATCACCACATCGGCCGCGCCCGACCTGATTCGCCGGTACTCCGCCGCCCGTTCGGCCGGTGCGAGCGCCGAATGCCAGACGGCCACCCGCTCGCCCAGACGCGCACGCAGACGGCCGAGGAATTGCGGCGTGAGCGCGATCTCGGGTACCAGCACCAGACTGAATCGCCCGCGCGCACGTGCGGCCTCGATGGCCCGCAGATACACCTCGGTCTTGCCCGACCCCGTCACGCCGTGCAGCAGCAGCGCCTGGGACTCGTCCGCATCAAGCGCCCGCGTGATGCGATCAACCGCCACCCGCTGGTCCGGCGTGAGCAGTGGCGGTTCGTCGGGAGGCGGTGCCGGCCCAAACCAATCAAGGCCGCTCGCGTCGGCACGTTCTGGTGTGAGCGTGATGGCCCCCTCGTCGGCCATGCGCTTGAGGGTGGGCATGGTGGTACCCGCCGCGCGCACAAGATCAGCCGCGGGCAACTGACCGCCCATGGCCACCAACACAGCGAGCACCGCGGCGCGTCGGCCACCAGGTGGCTGGGCACCGGGCACGACGCGTGCCACCAGTCGCTCTCTCCCCTGCCCCGTCGGCATGCCCAGCGACCACGTGCCGTCGGGGCCACGGCGAAGCGCCCCCTCGGACCCCGGAGGCAACACCAGCTTGAGGCACGTGCCCAATGGACTCAGGGTGCGACGCGCCACCCAGCGCGCGAGGTCCAGCAGGTCTGCCGGCACCGCGGGCGCCGACACCACGCCGGCCACAGGCTGAAGACGGCCCACATGCGTGGGTGCCGCACGGCTCATCACCACACCCAGCACGGCGCGAGGCCCGAGCCGAACGGCAACCAGCGAACCGGGCACCACGGCCGCATCCAGCGCGCCGGGCACCGCGTAGTCCAACGCCCCATCAAGAGCGCGGGCGGCGACGAGGGGGACGACCTGGGCGGCCGCCCCGCCGTCGCTCACGTCAGTCGCCGAAGGCCTGACCGATGTCGGTGTTCTCCCATGTGAACTCAGGCTCGGTACGGCCGAAGTGGCCGAACGCGGCGGTCTTCTGGTAAATCGGGCGACGCAGGTCGAGCTGGTCGATGATCGCAGCCGGGCGCAGGTCGAAGTTCTCGAGCACCCACTTCACGATCTCGGTGGTCGGACGGGTCTCGGTGCCAAACGTCTCCACATTCACCGACATCGGGTGCGCGACGCCGATGGCGTATGCCACCTGCACCTCACAGCGCGTCGCCAGGCCGGCGGCGACCACGTTCTTGGCCACCCATCGAGCGGCGTACGCGGCCGAGCGGTCCACCTTCGATGGGTCCTTACCCGAGAAGGCACCACCACCGTGACGGGCCATGCCACCGTAGGTATCCACGATGATCTTGCGGCCGGTCAGACCGCAGTCGCCCATGGGGCCACCGATGACGAACTTGCCAGTGGGATTGATGTACAGCCGAATGTCGGCGTTCCACACGCCGAACTCCTCCAGCACCGGCTGGATGACCGTACGCGTGATGTCCTCGTGGATCATCTCCGATGAGACGTCCTCGGAGTGCTGACTGCTGATGACCACGGCGTCCACGCCCACGGGCGTGAGGCCCTCATACTTCACGGTGACCTGTGACTTGCCGTCGGGGCGCAAGTAGTCAAGGTTGCTGCGGCGCTCGGCTGACAGGCGCTGCACCAAGCGGTGGGACAGGATGATGGGCAGCGGCATAAGCACGGGCGTCTCAGTGCAGGCAAAGCCGAACATCAGGCCCTGATCGCCGGCGCCCTGCGCGTCGTACGGGTCTTCGTCGCCACCGGCCCGCTTCTCGTACGCAGTGCTCACGCCCTGCCCGATGTCGGGACTCTGCTTGTCGAGCGCGACCGACACGGCACAGGTCTGGGCGTCGAAGCCGAAGCGCGAGTCGGTGTACCCGATGTGCGTGATGGTGTCGCGCACGATGGACGGGATATCAATCTGGGCGGTGGTGGTGACCTCACCCGCAATCATCACCTGACCGGTCGTGATGAGGGTCTCACACGCCACACGACCCATCGGGTCCTGGGCAAGGATGGCGTCGAGGACGCCATCGGAAATCTGGTCGGCAATCTTATCGGGGTGCCCCTCGGTCACAGACTCCGAGGTGAACAGATACTCGCTCATGCGGCTCCTAGCCTTGTATCCAGCGAGCGAGGCTACCAGCCCGTCATGCGCCGCCGTGGGACGTCCTGCAACCCCTACCGCTTGAGGCCGAGAAATACCTCAACCGTCGGGTTGGTGCCCTCGGTTCCCCACGCGGCGATGCCGCTGATGTGCGACAGATTCTCGCGCATGCGGGCGCCGTCCGTGCCGGCGAACGCCCCCTGGGCCGCAAGCAGCGGCATGGCCTGCGGCACGTTGATCCACGCGAGGCCCGTGATCTTATCGGGCATCCCTTGCGTGGCGGCCGTGAACGCCGCCGACGATGCCAGCGATGCGCCTGTGGGGGCGAGCAGCGATGCCGCACCAGAGGCCTTGCTGCTGATGACGGCAAGGTCGCCCTTGACGCCCCACACCAAGTCACCCGTCGTGCCGACGGCCAGGCGATGCCCCTTGACGCCACCCAGATTCACGGTGGTAAATCCCTTGGCGCCCACCTTCTTCAGGCCCTTGGGACCGAACTGCGAGAGAAGCGTGGGCACACGCTTCGACAGCGTTGTGAGCGTCGTCTCCGCCTGCCTGCCGTCGGCGGTCTTGAGAACGAGCGACACCGACGGGGTCGGCGTGCCATCGTCCACCACCACCGCATGCTCGCCACCGGTGAGGTTGATGAGGTCCGCGCCGGAGACGCCCAAGAGCAGCGGCACCTGAGCGGTAAGCGCGTCAATCTGCGTCTTCATATCGCCCGACGCGCCGCCGCTGGTCACATTCAGCATCTGCTGCACGGTGCCGGCAAGGTTGTTGAAGCCCACATATGCCACGGCGTCGGCGGGTACCGACTGGGTGAGGGTGGGTGCGAACTGCTTCTGGTCAGTGATGGGCGGGCCGTCAACGAGCACCGCTTTCAGGCGCAGGCCATCCTTCTCGGCGGTCACCGACATGGCCGCGGCACCGGTGATCTGCCCGCCCACGATGTTCTCGGCCGCCGGGAGCGCTTCTGCCGCGCTCTTGCCCAGCGCCTCGATGTTCACGTAGGTGATCGCGAAGGTGTCCTTGGGAAGGAGCGCGAGGGCCTCGTTGAAGCGCGGGACGCCGGAGAGTACGCGGTCGCCACCGGCCGCGTGCGCATCAATCGCCTGCTTCACCATGGCCTGTGACGACCCGATGATGAGGGCGTCAGGCGTGACGGCTGCATGCATGCCGCTCTGGGGATCGCTGAACAGCGTGGCCCCGCTGTAGTCGCCCGTGGCCTTCAGGCCCCCGCTGGTCGTGGCGGTGAGCAGTGCCGCCACCTGATCGGACTTGCCTTCGGCAATCTGCAACACGGCCAACACCGACTGGTCGGCGGCCGCGGCCAGCCTGCGCGCCCTGGCGCCGGCCGGCTCGGGGCGCGCACCCTTCGCCGCCGCGGCATCCGGCAAATCGGTGGTGGCCAACGCGGCTGCCTCGCCCAGAAGCGGCTGAAGGTCCTTCTCCCACGAGATGCCCTCACGTGCAAGACCCTGCTCGACCTTCTTCTGCATCTCGCTGTATCCCGGGAACATCTCCGCCAGATCAATGAGTTGTGTCCACTGCGGGCCGGTGGTGTCGGTAGATACCTGCACGTACACCGGGCTCGACGCCGACACGTATCCGGCCACCGACGCGGCGGTGGACCCCGCGGATGCCTTTTCGCCCCACCCCGACAGCAGGAAGGCGCCACCAGCCGCTCCGATGGCCGCGATGGCGGCAACGGGAATTGCATAGCGTCGGCGAGGACGAATGGGCGTGTTCATTGAGGCGAACCTCCGCGCGGCAACAGGACCTCTGGAGGGTATGCCCGTACCAACCGCACCAAATGCAACGCCGGTCAAGGTTCGGTTAGGAAGTCACCGCTCGGACGCGGGTGCGCGCGACATAAGTACACGCAGGCACTCCGCCGGAGCCCGGCCGTCAAACGCCGCGGCGGCCACCTGTGCACTGATCGGCAACTCCACACCCACCCGCTCGGCGCGGGCCAGTAGCGCGCGCACGGTTGCCAGACCCTCCACGGTCTGTCCAATCTCGGCCTCCACGCGATTGGCGGGGGTTCCGGTGGCGATCATCTCCCCCGCTCTGCGATTGCGACTGTGGCGACTGGTGCAGGTAGCGATGAGGTCGCCCATTCCCGCAAGTCCCCGGAACGTGGCGTCGCTGCACCCGGAATACGCGCCCAAGCGGGTCATCTCGGCCAGCCCGCGGGTGATGAGAGCGGCCTTCGCGTTATCACCGAACCCCAGGCCATCGGACATGCCCGCGGCGAGGGCGATGACGTTCTTTGCCGCGCCGCACAGCTCCACTCCGGCCAGATCGTCGTTCACATACACGCGAAATGCCTGACCCGAGACGGCCGCCTGCACGCGCTCTGACAGCGCAAGGTCGCCCGACACGACGGCCGCCGCCGGCTGCCCCGCCGCAATCTCCTCCGCGTGGTTGGGGCCCGACAACACCGCGAACGGCACATCCGGGCCGAGGGCATCGCGCCAAACCTCCGACAGAAGGCGGCCAGTGCCCGGCTCCAAACCCTTGGTGAGTGACAGCACGCCCGCCCCGGCCGGCAGGGCCGCGGCCACCCGTGCTGTCTCTTCACCCACGGCGCGTGATGGCAAGGCGATGACCACGAGGCTGACACCCTGTGTCCACGACGCATCGCCCACGTGAGTCACGCGCACCTGATCGGGCAGCGGCACATCGCCCAGATGACGGGAGTCGTGACGGGTGGTGGCCAGCATCTGGGCCTGCTGCGGCGTGCGGCACGCGAGGGTGACATCGCATCCGGCCAGCGCCGCCACCCGAGCGAATGTGGCCCCCCACGCACCCGCGCCGATGACTGCCACAGCAGTCATCGGCGCCCTCTGACCTCGATGTCCACCGGCACGCCATCGAGGTCGAATCGGTCACGCAGGCGGTTCTCCAGCCAGAAGCCGTAGTCGCGCGTCATCAGCGCGCGGTCATTCACCTCAAGGCGGAACACAGGTGGATTGACACCGGTCTGTACGAGGAACCGCATTGACAGCTGCTGCCTGCCGTGGCGCGGCCCAGGACGCTCCGCGGCCAGTTGACGAATGGCATCGTTGAGCGCCTTGGTGGAGATGCGCTGCTGGCTCTTCGCATGCAGGCGAAGCGCCGCCGGGAGGATGCGATCAATACCGGTGCCTGTGAGGGCAGAACACACCTCGATGCGCGGATGCTGGCGGCTCTTACGGCGCACGCGGCCGCGCAGGTCAATGATGTCGGGCTGGGCGATGTCCCACTTGTTGAGTACCAGCAGCGTGGCGCAGTGGGCGTGCGCGGCCTGATCGCATGCGGCCAGATCGGCCTCGGTAATACCCTCCGTGGCGTCGGCCACCACGATTGCCACATCAGCGCGCTCAGCCGACTCAATGGCGCGGATCTGGCTGTAGTGCTCGATGCGCAGACGCATGCGGCCGCGGCGGCGCAGACCGGCGGTGTCGATGAGCACCATCTCGTGGCCATCGAACTCCACGATGGTGTCCACCGGGTCGCGCGTGGTGCCGGGCACGTCGTGCACGATCATCCGCGGCTCGCCCAGAATGGCGTTGAGAATTGAGCTCTTGCCCACGTTCGGCCGCCCCATGATGCAGAACGCGGGCAGGCGATCGAGGCTGTCGTCAACGGCCACCTCGATCTCCGGCAGGCTTTCCACGAGAAGGTCGAGGAAGTCGCCGATGCTGCGGCCGTGCAGCGCCGACACCGTGGCCACCGGCCCCAGCCCGAGCCCCCAGAGTTCCTGCGCACGGGCTTCCGACTCGGCGTTGTCGCACTTGTTGGCCACCACGATCACCGGACGGTGCGAGCGGCGCAAGCGCTCAGCGATCTCGAGGTCGCCCGCGGTCGCGCCGGCCGAAGCATCGACCACGAACAGGATGATGTCGGCCTCGTCAATGGCACGAATCGCCTGGGTCGCGATCTCCTTCGCCATCACCGACTCGTCAGCCTCGTCAATACCGCCGGTATCGAGGAGCTGGAACTGACGGCCATTCCACTCGGCGCCGCCCTGGCGCCGGTCACGCGTGACGCCGGCCATGGAGTCAACCACGGCCTCGCGCCGACCCGTGAGACGGTTGAACAGCGTGGACTTGCCGACGTTCGGGTAGCCCACCACGGCCACCACCGGCTGATCGGAAGCCACCGTGCTGCCCTTGGCCGCATGGCGCTCACGCCCACGGGGACGGTCGGGCATGCCGGGGCGCGATGCGCTGGGCTTGGGTGTGTCGTCCGCCATCAGTCCTTCTCCAGTGACGGAATACCGTCGTTGACCACTTGGGGCGGGCCGCCCGCCAGCGGTACCAGATCCGCAATTGCCTGCATCATTCTGCGCGTTACCTCTGCCGCACGCGCACCCTTCGTTCCCACCTGAACCCCCTCCGCCGACACCGGCGGCCCGAACACCACGCGCACCGGACCCCGTCGGTGCTGGCTGCCCCAAATGGCGACCGGCACGATGGTGACCTCGGGGTCGAGACCCATGGATCCGGCACCGGGGAATGCTGCACGCAACCGGCCATCGGTTGACCGCGTGCCCTCGGGAAACATAATCACGCTTTCGCCCCGGGCCAGGAGGTCGCGGGCAACGCGTACCGCATTTCGGTCCATGCCACCGCGATCCACCGGAAAGGCGCCGAGCGACGAGATTATCCAACTGATCGCTCGGTTGGCGAACAGCTCGCTCTTCGCCATGTAAAAGGACTTCCGTGGGCGACTGGCCCATCCCAACATTGGCGGGTCGAAGTTGGAGAGATGGTTGGCGACGATGAGCACCGCGCCACTGCGCGGCACGTGCTCGTTGCCCGTCACGCGAATGCGGAACCACAGGCGATACACGGCCGTCATCATCCAGGCGCAGGGCCACCAGAACCAGACGCGGTGCCGCACCGCGTCTGCCGGGCTCGCTTCCCGCTCGCTCACGCGCCCGCCTCCCGGGCCATGCCCGCGATGCGCGCGACGACCTCGTCAATGTCCATCTCGGTGGTGTCCACGATCACCGCGCCATCGGCCACCACCAGTGGGCTCGCGGCCCGTGATGAGTCGGCGTGATCGCGCCGCTGCACATCATCGCGGATCTCGCGTACATCCACCCGCTCGCCACGTTCCATCAGCTCGGCATGGCGACGCCGCGCGCGCTCGTTCACGGAGGCGGTGAGGAACACCTTCACTGCGGCATCCGGGCACACCACGCTGCCGATGTCGCGTCCGTCACTCACCCAGTCGCCGCTGGCCATGACCTGCCGCTGCCGGGCCACCAGCGCGGCCCGCACATCCGGGTGCGCCGCAACCTCCGACACGGTGGCGGTTACGTCCACCTGGCGAATCGCCATGGTGACGTCATCGCCCGCGATGTACACCCGCAAACCCGCGGGGCCATGCTCAAGGTCTATGGGATTATCCCGGGCCAGGTCGGTCAGTGCCCCGCCGTCGGCGGGGTCAATTCCCCGTCGCAGTGCCAGCAGGGTGAGCGCGCGATACATGGCGCCGGTGTCCACGTAGCCCCACCCCAGCGCGTCGGCGACGGCTCGGGCAACGGTGCTCTTGCCCGCACCAGCAGGGCCATCAATGGCCACGATCATGCGATCTCCGCGCCCAGCCCGGCCATGTCATCGGCGAACCCCGGGTACGAGACCGCCGATGCCTCGAAGCCATGCACCGTCACGCCACCATCACTCACCAGCCCGGCAATGGCTCCCAGCATCGCGAGCCGGTGGTCGTGGTCGCTCTGTACGTGGCCACCCGGCAGCGAGCGTGCGCCGGTCACCACGAAGCCATCCTCACGTTCGTCGGCAGTGGCGCCCACCGCGCGGAGGAGCGCCACCACGGTGGCGATGCGGTCGCTCTCCTTCACGCGCAGTTCGGCGGCACCGCTCACCGTGGTCACCCCCGCCGCGAGGGCGCCCAACAAGCCCACCAGCGGAAGCTCGTCCACCATTGACGGAACCTCGTCAGCCGTCACGGTCGTTGCATGCAGGGTGCCAGCGCGGCGCACCACGATGTCGCCGGCGGGCTCACCGGCCACATCCGGACCGGGTTCAATACGCACGTCGGCGCCCATGCGCGTGAGGACGCCCAGCAGGCCGATGCGATGAGGGTTGAGGTTGACCCCCGTGACGCGCACCTCGGGATCGCCGCGCAGCACGCCGGCCACGATGGCGAAGGCTGCCGACGAGAAGTCGCCCGGAACGCGGATGTCAGGGAGTGAGAGCGATGCAACGGGACCGCGCACGCCCACCATGTCGCCGTGACGCAGCACGGTGACACCAGCAGCTTCGAGCATTCGCTCGGTGTGATCGCGCGAGCGCACCGGCTCACGCACCCAGGTCTCCCCCACGGCGTTCAGCCCTGCCAGCAACACGCAACTCTTCACCTGAGCGCTTGCCACGGGCAGGTCGTGCGTCACCCCGCGCAGTGGCAGCCCCATACGCACCGCCAGCGGTGAGGTGCCCTCGGCGGTCGGCTCGAGTTCGGCGCCCATCGCCCGCAGGGGATCCACAATGCGACGCATCGGCCTGCCCCGCAATGAGGTGTCACCGTCAAGAACCGTCACATCGCCAATCTGCCCCACCACGATTCCCGCGGCCAGCCGCATGAGGGTTCCAGCGTTCATGCAGTCAATGACCGGCGGCGGGGTGAGGCCGCGCACACCGCGACCCGTGATGACCACACGATCGCTCGACACCGTGCCCTGCACCTCTGCGCCCATGACACGAACCGCATGCAAGGTGGCGTAGGTATCCTCGCTGTCGAGGGGGTTGTGCACCGTCACCGCGCGATCGGAGATGGCGGCGAGCAAGAACGCCCGATGGGTGAGGGACTTGTCCGGTGGGACGGCCACGGAGCCCGCGAGGGCAGCCGCCGGCCGGAAGGTCAGGGTGGTCATCCGCCGGGATCCTAGGGGTCCGGCATGGGCGCTACCCTCGGCCGCCCGTGAGTGCCATGCCCGATCTTCCCGTGAACACCGTTGCCGACCTCGCGCATGTGCTGTCGCGTGCAGAGCGGGTCGGGGGGATGAGTACCGATGACGCGGCCATCGCCGACCGGCTATTTGAGGCCCTTCGGGAGGATTGGCGCGACTTGGATGGCGAGGCCCGGGCATCGCTCGGCCGCATCGCCACGCCACTTCGTGCGAGGCGCGACGGGATGGATACCCGTGTGGCGCCCCGCGCGACGGCGGCGCCGCGGCCGCTTCGCGAGGTGCTCGCGCAGATGGGCGTGACGGCGCTACGCCCCGGCCAGGACCGCCCCGTGCTGGCCGCGCTTGCAGGCGCCGACAGCCTCGTGGTCATGCCCACCGGATCGGGCAAAAGCCTGTGTTTCCAGGCCCCGGCGTTCTGCGGTGGTGGCCTCACAGTGGTGGTAAGCCCGCTCATCGCACTCATCAGCGACCAGCACGCCCGCTTGGCGGCGGCCGGCCTGCCCGTGGCGATGGTCACCAGCACGCAGTCGCCGGCCGACGTGCGTGACGCCATCGCCCGCATCCGCCGTGGCGAGGTGCGCTTGGTGCTGTGCGCCCCCGAGCGGTTCGTGCACGAGACCTTTGTTGATGCCCTCTGCGCAAACCCCATTGACGTGCTGGCCATTGACGAGGCCCACTGCGTAAGTGAGTGGGGCCACGATTTCCGCCCCGACTACCTGCGTCTGGCCGAACAGCGCGACGTACTGCGTCCCCGATGCGTGATGGCCCTGACCGCCACCGCCACGCCGCAGGTGTCCGCCGAGATCGTGCAGCGCCTGGGCCTGCGCGATCCCGTGACCATCCGTACGGGTTTCGACCGGCCCAATCTGAGCCTCGACGTCATCCCGATTGAGGGCAAGGGCGCAGTGAGCCGCAAGTGGGCGGCGCTCATGGCCGGGCTCGAGGCCGATGGTGGGGCGCCCGCCATCGTGTACTGCGGCACCCGAAAGGCCACGGATGAGGTCGCTGAGGGGCTGCGCGCCCGCGGCCTGCGCGCGGTGGGGTACCACGCAGGCATGGAGGGCGGCGCACGACAGCGTTCACAAGACGCCTTCATGTCGGGCCAGGCCGACGTCATCGCCGCCACCAATGCCTTCGGCATGGGCATTGATCGCGCCGATGTGCGCGGGGTGTGGCACTGGTCAATCCCCACCTCGCTTGAGGGCTACTACCAAGAGGCCGGTCGCGCAGGGCGCGATGGGCTGTCCGGGCGCGCCGTGCTGCTTGCCATGCGTGCCGATCTGGGGCGCCTGATCAGGTTTGCCAACCAAGCGGGCGGCGAGGGCGATTCCCGCATTGCACGCGACCGCGCATGGACCGCGTACCGGGCCATCAACGCCTACATCGAGTCGCCCACATGCCGGCGCCAGGTCATCCTGAATCACTTCGGCGATCCCGCGGTAGGGGCGCCCGAGGGTCGCTGCTGCGACGTGTGCGACCCCCTCCCCGCCGACGCCGTTCCCGCCGCAGCACCACGGGTGCGCAACGTCCCCGACGTGAACGCGCCGGACATTGCGCCCGATGACGCCGCGCTGTTCGAGCGCCTGCGGGAGTGGCGGCGCGATCGCGCCGACGGCAAGCCCGCCTACACGGTGTGTGCCGACCGGGCGCTGATGTCAATCGCCGTGCGCCGGCCCCGCAGCGAGGCGGCGCTGCTCGAGGTAAACGGCGTGGGCCCCGCCTTCGTCGAGCGCCACGCCACAAGCTTGTTCGAAGTCCTGAACTCGTGCCCCGAGTCATAAATTACGTGGCAGTTCCCGGCTGCATCCCATCGCGATGCGGCGTCCTCGACAGCCCCAATATGCCCAATATTGCGGCTGATCTGCGTCCTTGCCTCGCGGGGGATTCGCTCGGGAACTGCATACGAACTTACGACTCGGGGCACCAGGCGGCATGACGGCATTCAGCGTTGAAGGCAGCGGCGTCACGCTGCACGGCGATGACGACGGCAAGGGCGCAGCCATCCTGCTGCTGCACGGCCTGTCGGCGACGCGTCGCTACGTACTGCATGGTTCCACCGCGCTCGTGCGCGAGGGCTACCGCCTGATCGCGTACGACTCGCGTGGTCACGGCGAATCGTCACCCGCGCCCTCACCCTCCGGGTATGACTACGCCACCCTGACGAGCGATGCCATGCGGGTGCTCGATGATCGGGGCGTGGAGCGCGCCGTGCTCGTGGGCATGTCTATGGGCGCCGCCGTCGCCGCATCTGCTGCCCTGACGTACCCCAACCGTGTGTGTGCGCTGGTGGCCATCACCCCGGCCCACCTCGGCACGAGGGCGGCAGACCCCGCACGGTGGCAGCGTCTGGCCGCCGGGCTCGAGACCGGCGGCGCCGATGGCTTCGTCAACGCCTACGGCGATCCGGGCGTGCCGTCCGCGAGCCTCGATCTCATTCGAACGGTCATGCGCCAGCGCATGAGTCGGCACCTCTCCCCATCGGCGGTGGCCGATGCGCTGCGCCACACCCCCGCCGGTGCGGCATTTGATGGTGAGGAGGCCCTCTGCGCCATCACATGCCCCACACTGGTCATCGGCAGCCGCGACCGCCTCGACCCCGACCACCCCATGCGTACGGCCGAGCGCTGGGCCCAGTTGATCCCGGGTGCCGCATTGATGGTGGAGGATGATGGGCAGAGCCCTCTGGCCTGGCGCGGCGGATCGCTGAGCCGTGCCATCGCAGACTTCCTCGTCGGCATTCCTACCGAGCCATAAAGCCCAGCACGTCGTGAACGCCTAGTGCCCCGTATCTGACAACCCGAGGGGGGACGACCCCCGCACGACAGCTCGTATTACCCCCGGCCCGGGCCCGGAATGGGCAGGGCACGCTCGAACACAAAGCGGTCCTCACCGGGGCCGAGGTAGTCGGCCACCAGTGGCCCATCAAAGCCCAGCGCCCGGTGAAAGGCGATTGATTCCTCACGGTGGGGTGCGGCAAGGCCCCTGATGCGGGTGCAGCCCCGCTCGGCCGCTCGCTCGCCAAACCAGCGGTACAGCGTGGCCCCCACGCCCTGCCCGCGCAGGTCGGGGTTGACGGCGTGCAGGTGCACGTAGGCCAGGTCGGGCTCGGACAGGCTCACGAGCCCCAATAAGAACCCGGCCGGTCGCCCATCGGGGTAGGCGATCCACACGCCGTCCGGCCCCAACTGGTCGAAGAACAGCCGGTGCAACGTGAGCCCGACCGGGTGCCCGAACCATGCCTCGGCAACCGCCCGGGCCAGGGCGAAGTCGTCGCCTGTGAGCGGCCGCGGAGGCAGCACGTCGGCCCTATCCGAGACTGGCCACCCCGATCGGGCACGCCACGCCCGTACCACCCAGACCGCAGTACCCGTTGGGGTTCTTGGCGAGATACTGCTGGTGGTACGGCTCGGCGTAGTAGAAGGGCCCGCTGATGGCGACCTCGCTGGTGATGTGCCCGCGGTGCATGGCGTCGAGCGCCCCTTGGAACATCTCCCGCGACGACTCGGCCATCACCGTCTGCGCCTCGTCCACGCAGCAGATCGCCGATCGGTACTGGGTGCCCACGTCGTTCCCCTGTTGCATGCCCTGGGTGGGGTCGTGACCCTCCCAGAAGATCCGCAGCATCTCGCCGTATGAGGTCTTGGCGGGGTCATACACCGCCAGCACCACTTCGATGTGCCCGGTTCGCCCGCTGCACACCTCCTCATACGTGGGGTTGTGCGTGTCGCCACCGGCATAGCCCACGGCGGTGGTCCACACCCCCGGGGCCTGCCAGAACAGGCGCTCCGCGCCCCAGAAGCAGCCCATGCCCACCATGATGGTCTCGAAGCCCTGGGGGAACGGGGGCATGAGCGGATTGCCGAGCACCTCATGAACCATGGGAGTGCCAAGCGCCTCCGCACGGCCGGGGAGGGCGCCGTCCTCGCGGACCATGGTGTTCTTGGCGGGGTTCCAGACGAGCATCTTGATCCCTACGGTTCGGCGATCACGCGGTACCCGTGATGCGTGATGAGGTCGGCGGCCTGCCGTGCGGCATCCGCTCCTCTCACCAGCAGCGCGAGTGATCCGCTCGGCTCACCCTGGGCCGCGGGCACCAGGTCGAGGTCCTCGATGTTGATGTGTGCATGGCCCAGCACCGTGGCGATCTCAGACAAAACGCCAGGACGATTGGGCACCTCCACGACGATGCGCGTGGCCTGCCCCTCGCCGCCCGGCGCGTGTGCCGCCATGAGACGCGCGCGCCCCTCGGCGGCACCCTCGAAGAATGCCTCAAGCCATGCCCGGTCCCCACGCGCGAGCGCGCCCTCCACGTCTGCCAGTTCGGCACGGTGGCGGCCCGTCTCGGCGAGTACGGCATCGCGATTGGCCAGCAGGATGTCGGCCCAGAGTGCCGGGTTGGCCCCCGCCACACGCGTGAGGTCGCGAAACGACGGGCCGGCAGACCGCAACGCCTCGCGCCCCTGCGGCGCAGTGTCAGCTGCCTGACGGATGAGCGCAGATGCGATGACGTGCGGCAGGTGCGAAACGAGGGCCATGAGATGGTCGTGGACCTGAGCATCCACGGCCACAGGGGTGGCGCCAACCGACGCCACTAGGCCGTGCACGCGTGTAAGCAGGTCGGGGCGCGTCTCCTCGGTGGGCGTGAGAAACCACATGGCACCGTCAAACAGGTCGGCGCGGGCGTGTTCGACGCCCCCACGCTCGCCACCGGCCACCGGGTGGCCCCCGCAGAATCGGGCGCGCTCGTCGGGCGTGAGCGCCGCGAGTACCTCGCTCTTCGCCGAGCCCACGTCGGTAACCACGGCGCTGTCATCGGCCCGTTCGAGCACCCGGCGCACCACCGCGGGAATCTGGGCAATGGGGGCGCACACCACGACGATCGAGGCGCCGACCACCGCGTCGGCGAGATCGTCGCATGCCACGGAGATGACACCGCGGTCAAGCGCGCGCCCAAGCACCCCGTCTCCGGGGTCCACGCCGCGCACCTCGGTGCCGCCGTCGCGGCTCATCAGGGCAAGCCCGAGGGACCCCCCAATGAGACCAACGCCGACGATGGCGACCGGGCCGCCGTTCAGCCCGGTCGTGGCCATCAGACTCGGGCGGGGATGGGGTCGCCGCCCGCCATCACGAGGCCCATGAGGTCAACGATTCGCTTGACGTCGGCGACCCACTCGGCGAAGCCTTCGGCGCGCAGCTGCTGCGGGCCGTCACACAGCGCGTGCTCGGGCTCGGGGTGCACCTCGACGATGAGGCCATCGGCCCCCGCCGCCACGGCCGCACGGGCCATGGGAAGGATGAAGTCACGGCGGCCCATCGCGTGTGACGGGTCAACGATGACCGGCAGGGCCGAAAGACTCTTGACCACGGGCACGGCGGACAGGTCGAGGGTGGAGCGTGTGGCGGTCTCGAACGTGCGGATACCGCGCTCGCACAGGATGATGCGCTCGTTGCCTTCCTTGGCGATGTACTCGGCTGACAGCAGCCACTCCTCGATCGTGTTGGCGAGGCCGCGCTTCAGGAGGATGGCCTTGTCGGTGCGGCCGATCTCCTTCATCAGGTCGAAGTTCTGCATGTTGCGTGCGCCCACCTGAATGACATCCGCCACCTCGAGGATGTCTTCGAGCTGACGGATGTCCATGAGCTCGGTGACGATGGGCAGGCCGGTCTCGGCCTTGGCCTCCGCGAGGATCTCCAGCGCGGGCTTGCCAAGTCCCTGAAAGGTGTAGGGCGAGCTGCGGGGCTTGTAGGCGCCGCCGCGAAGCATTGCCGCACCAGCAGCCTTGACCACACGCGCGGTCTCGAGGGTCTGTTCGCGGGTCTCCACCGTGCACGGGCCG
>Ga0105052_10003205_pt1 | contig 19137 bp, 16 predicted proteins | sample FRY03_FD_78094 | JGI IMG/M metagenome (GOLD analysis project Ga0105052, IMG submission 78094) | Freshwater microbial communities from Lake Fryxell liftoff mats and glacier meltwater in Antarctica - FRY-03 | ecosystem: Environmental > Aquatic > Freshwater > Ice > Glacier meltwater ... | reverse complement strand
TAAAATATCTGTATAAAATAAATGGTATGTTCAATTTCGTGTTCAATATCAACAATATTTATTATAGGGATGATATTTTTCTATAATGCCACGAATAAGAATGGGGTAACTGAGAGGTATAGAGCGACCCTAAATCCGGAACAAAGAGAGATTTATAATAAAATATCAAAAGAACGATTAAATATAAGTATTCAAGGTTATGTTTTAGGATTTGTATTATCTCTCTTAATAATATTTTATTACTACAATACTAAAGGAATTCGAACTTCGAATATGGTATGTATGGTGATAGCGACGAGTTTTCTAACGAATTACTTTTACTACAAATTGGCGCCAAAGACAGACTGGATGTTGAACCATATAGAAAGTCAAAAACAATCAAAAGAGTGGGTAGAGATGTATAGGTCAATGCAGTTTTATTATCATGGAGGGTTGGTTTTAGGGATAATTGGAGTAGCGGTATTTGCGTATGCGTTTAGATGTTAAGTGTTATATTTATGGAAATATATAATATATAATATATATTATATAATGGATTTTTTTAGTTTTAATTATAAACCAAAATCATTTAAAGGGAAAACGCCGGAAGCTATTCTTGAAATGAAACCGACCAAAATAGACAAAAATTTCTTTACGAAGTATAATAGTGAAAATAATGAAGATTATCGTGAATTGTCACCAGAGATGAAAGGTGCGATTCAGCTATTGATAGATTTGAAAAGTAAGATTGTTATATACAACAAATGTTATAAGAATTCATTTCAGTCTGAGAGACCAAGAAAGCAAAATACAATGAAGCAAAGGCCAGAGCAAGGACAAGAGCAAGAGCGAATGCCAATGCAAGAGCTGGAGCGAATGCCAAGGCCAGAGCCAATGCAAGAGCTGGAGCAGGCTGGAGGTAGTGTCCGTCGCGGTAAGAGGAAAACGAAAACCAGAGCTATTCGCAAGGGGAAATTGCGTGTAAAACGAACAAGAAAACATTAAATATAGTCATGTAAAATAATATAAACGTATAAATACAATACAAGTAAATGAATTTTACTGATTTGAAGAACGAAATAACATTAGTTGATATAAATCATCCATTATTTGTTTATGTAGGTCTAGGTGTTGCGTGTAATTTATGTAATGATAATATTAAATTAGAACAAAAAAATTATCATCAATATCCGCCATTCGTACAAGATTTATATAATAAGATACCGAATTTACATGTATTTTTGGTATTAATCGATCCTTTCCAAGAAAATCCGCCGAGAGTATCAGTTGATTACAATTTGAAGCCTAAAAACAATGGAGATGAAGTTCCGTCTCATTATAGTAGCGATGATAAAACACTGAATGCGTTTATTTACCGAGAATATGCTCATACAGATATCGAGATATATGAGAATAATAATGAAATAACAAATTCAATAGAAATGATGCGGGATTTGAATAGTTTCATAATAGAAAAAAACGGAAGTATGTTGTTTGAACTATTTACGGGAAAGTCGGTAGCGCCATTGGCCGAATATTTTGACTATGATAAAAATTTTCTGAATAAAACGGATCAAATTGTATATGGAATGAATATGCGAGAAGACCATGGGTGTTCATTTGACTTGACAGATTTAAAGACTTATTTTCCATTTCGCATAGAAAAAAAAGAGAATGAACGTCCGATTATAAAAATGTTTAATTATTATCATATTATTGGAATGGAAAAAAAAGAAGAAATAGAAAGAGAAAAATACCCAATTGATATGCATGAAATGATAGAATGGCAAAAGGAACAGATGATAAATAATATTACAACTAAATTTAAAAATGTAAATATAGGGTTATTGCGCGAAGCACGTAATTTGCAAGTGCTTCAGCAAAATGGAGAAGAAGATAAAGAAGATAAAGACGATAAATATTTAGTTTGGCAGTTGAATAAATTACCATTAACGTATAAAACATTTTTATCAGGATTGATAAAAGAAAAAGAATATGAGTTGATATATGATATAATATATAATTATATCGTAACAGAATTAGATATTTTATCAACGATAAAAAAAATGGATATTACAGGAGAAGATATATTAAAATTTATAACAGAAGGCGAAGACACATTAAAGTGGTATAATAATATAAAATTGTTTTTATAATCTAAATTAGCAATTCCAAGTCATTGATGTTCCAATATTCTACGCCGCCATTTGGAATAGGGCGTTTAATAATAAATGGTATTTTTTTTTGTTCAAGTTCAATCATAGCAATTGTATATCCATCAATAACATTTAAAGGAACTTTAACAAAAGATTTAGCTCCAGAATCAAGTTGTTTAGCTCGTTGTCCAATAATACGCGTCATTTCATATTTTGACATAATAGGAATAGTTCTGTGCATAGGGTCAATAATAATGCCTCGATTATCTCTGACAACGCGCGATAAAGCTTTAACTTCTTCATAATTATGTGTTTTGGCTTCTGGGTGATGATTTATGATAAAATTATCTCGAATTTCATTATTAAATTTTTGTAAATAATGTTCATTATCGATGTCAGCGGAGTCGTCTTCATCATCGTCGTCAATATCAATATTACTTGAGTGAGGAGCCGTTGTTGACGTTTTTAACATTTCAACTCCAGTAACAAGAGCGGTAGAACGCTTGGATTTATTTTGTGAAGACTTTTTGGTTTTTTGATTAGGTTCGTCGTCGCCCTCTTCTTTTTCATCCTCGCCGTCCTCTTCTTTTTCCTCGTCGTCGTCGTCTTCTTCTTCTTCGTCTTCTTCTTCGTCCTCTTCTTTTTCCTCGTCATCGTCGTCCTCTTCTGCTACTTCTTCTTCATCGTCGTCGTCGTCTTCTTCCTCTTCAGATATATCGTTTATTTCGTCATCATTTTCTATTACGATATTTTGTTCAATGGCGTCATTTTTTATAGGTTTTTTTATAATAAATTTTTTCTTTCCTTGTATATTACTCATGTTCGTTTGTATTATGTATATATAAAAAAAATTTAAGTATATTTCAATTTTATATATATATCAGTTATTATCGATGATTATCTGTTTTCCAAGTGGTATCACAATGAACGCATAAATAGACATATTTCATATTAACATCATCGTACCGAATATAAATAACTTCTCTATTGTTAATTTCCTTATCAGGATTGTCTGTTTTGGATCCGCCGGCCATGGAAGATGTATTGCTAATACATTCATGGTTTGGACATTTAATCGTATTAATGCGAGGTAAAGTCGGGTCATGTTTGGTATATTCATTTACAATATGTGTAAAATTTTGTTCGCTTCGACGAAATTGTGTATCTGAAACACAAATGCTTTCGGCACTAAGAGTGGCATCTTCATGCCCACAATTTCGACAATAATAAATAAGAATATTAGATTCATCAACGTCTTCACCTTCTTCTTTGATTTTAAGATAATACATATTGTGGCATTCGGAACAGAAATGCATGATGATAGTTTAATATATACTAGTATGATTATATTTAATTCAATTTTATATATAATATAAATAATATAAAGATAAATAATGATATATTACATATATAAAATGTCAATTATTAATGAATACTTGGAGTTGACTAAAAAATACAAAGAGGAATATGGAGAACAAACGATTATTTTGATGGAAGTGGGAAGTTTTTTTGAAGTATATGCGCTTATAAACCCAGATGGAACTTATAAAGGCAGTAGTATTGAAGATTTTTCAAAAATAAATGATATGGTGATTGCTAAAAAAAATGCAATGGTTGATACTTGTCAGGTAGTAATGGCGGGTGTAGGAACGGCGTATGTTGATAAATGTATTCAGCGATTACAAGAAAATGGTTATACGCTTGTATTTTATAGGCAAGATACAAATGGAAAAAATACGACGCGAAGTTTATCCGAAATAATCTCTCCAGGCACATTTTTCCCAAGTGAGACATCAAACCTATCAAATAATATGATGTGTATTTGGCTTCATAAAACGAATGCGTCGAGAATCAAGCAAGAACAGGTAACAATAGGTATAGGAAACATTGATATTTACACAGGAAAAACATCAATGTTTCAGTTCTCGGAAAATTATACACATAGCCCGGCAACGTATGACGAGTTAGAGCGGTATATTTCGGCATATCGTCCAAGCGAATGTTTGTTTTTGTCAAATTTGCCGGAAGGATTAGTGGATGAAATTATAAGTTTTGTGGGTTTGGAAAACGCAAAGATCCATAAGGTGAACACTATGGCAATAGATACAAGTAAAAACAAGATGGTTTTATTTGCAAAGAAGGCCGAAAAGCAAATATTTCAGATTGAAATTCTTAAAAAGTTTTTCCCGCATCTCTCTTCATTTCATGATATGTTTCCAACTCATTATATTGCGTTGCAATCATTTTGTTTTCTTCTGGATTTTGTTTATCAGCATAGCCCAGACTTGGTAAAAAAGTTAGCAGATCCTGTCTTTGAGAATTATAAAGAACGGCTTATATTATCAAATCATACGTTACATCAATTGAATATTATAGATGATTCCCGTTATACTGGAAAGCTACGATCAGTTAGTAGTTTTTTGAACAATTGCACTACAACAATGGGAAAGCGTCAATTTTTGTATAACCTACATTATCCATTAACAAATAATGTAATGTTACAATCCTCATACGATATTACCGACCATTTATTAACACTAAAAGGCGATGAATATTGGCAAATGATACGAACCCAACTGAGTAATATATCAGATTTAGAAAAACTTGCACGTAAGATGGTGACGCGAAATATAATGCCAAAAAATATAACAATCTTATCGGATGATTTAACTCGGCTTGAGAATTTATACACAAATACAAAAGACGATGATGTGTTGATGACTTACTTGGCAAATGAAGACATAAGTAAAAAATGTAAAGAAATAAATGAAGATTTACATCGTGTATTTGCGTTGGATATTTGCCGCGATACATCGGATTTAAACGAAATCTCTCTTATTTTCAACAAAGATGTCAATCCAACGATTGATACCTTGTGTAAAATGAATATGGACGGGCGCGATAAACTGAATGCGATTTGTAGTTATTTATCTCAACAAATACACTCATTAGAAAAAACGGCGGCATCGTCAAAGAAAACGCAATATGTAAAACTACACGAAACCGCGAAAAGTAATGCAGTTCTTATTGTAACAACTCGAAGAATGGTATTATTAAAAAAGGCATTGAATACAAAGAAAGGTCATACAATAGATTATACGTCAAATTATAGTAAAAAGAATGAAACATTTGAGCTTGACCTTAGTGCTCTGGACTATATTAAACACGGCAATAATAAAACCGATATGATAATTACAAGCAATCAAATACGTATGATATCAAGCGATAATGATGACATTAAGGAAAAACTAATTCGTGAAACACAGCTATTTTTTTCAAAATACATTAATGAGTTTTCAAAATTTGAGAAGGAATTACAAGATATTACCAAATATGTGATAGAAATGGATATGCTACAATGTAAATGTTATATTGCGAACAAATATAATTATTGTAAACCACAAATTGATTACGAAAATGAATGCGATAAATCATTTTTTTCATTTAAAGGGATAAGACACCCGCTGATTGAACATTTACAGACAAATGAATTATATGTGACAAATGATTTAAATCTGGGTAGAGATGAAATGAATGGTATTTTACTTTATGGGACGAATGCTGTCGGAAAGAGTAGTTTTATAAAGTCAATCGGAATTATGATTATAATGGCACAGGCGGGATTATATGTTCCTTGTAGTAGTTTAATTTATAAACCCTACCTGAATATTTTCACACGTATATTGGGGAATGATAATATATTTAAAGGACTTTCGACATTTGCAGTTGAAATGACAGAATTGCGCACAATTCTCACTATGGCAAATAAACATAGTTTGATTTTAGGGGATGAACTCTGTTCAGGGACAGAAAGCGATTCGGCGCTTAGTATTTTTACAACAGGATTAGAAATATTACATGAAAAAGAGAGCACTTTTTTATTTGCAACACATTTTCATGAAATTAATAAATACGATGAAATTAACGCTTTAACCAAGATGGAGATGATGCATATGGCAGTGCATTATAATAAGGAAAAAAATGTGTTGGTGTATGATCGTAAATTGCGCGAAGGACCAGGGGAAAGTATGTATGGTCTAGAAGTATGTAAATCATTAAACTTACCAGATGCTTTTTTGAAACGAGCGCATGATATTCGTATGAAATACAACAAAGATAAACAAAATATTCTTTCTCTCTCACCGACACATTTCAATTCAAAAAAATTAGTTGGAAATTGCGAACTATGTATTAAAAATAAAGCTAGCGAAGTTCATCATCTTCATCACCAAAAGAACGCAAAGGCAAATAATGAATATATAGTAGATGAAATCAATAGTTTAAATTTTCATAAAAATCATGTTGCTAATTTATTAAATATATGTGAGGCGTGTCATAAGAAAATTCACAAAACAAAAACACAACACAAGGTTGTGAAAACGAATGAAGGCTATATTTTATCATCTTTATGAAAAAAAAATCAATATTAATTCTCTTCATATTATAAGTTAAATTATGAGTTCAGACAAAACAAAAAAAAAATATATTGTAATAAGCATTATATTCGCGGTTATTTTAGGCATTTGGTTTTGTAGCACAATGATTTTTAAAGAAGGTTATACTAATAAAGAAGATTCACAAACTAAAAGATTAGAATTGGCACAATTAAAAAAGAAAGAAAATAAAACATTTGTAGATGAAATGAATATAGAAATACATGAAATAACATTGGGGTTGGAAAAAGATGCGGTTGAAGTAACAGATATAATAGAAGGTTCACTGGATTATCTTGGCGATGGGATTGATAGCGCTTTTGACGCTATTGGTTCAATTGTAATTGATAAAAAGAAGAAAAAGAAAATACCCGAATGGAGAGATATATATGGTGCTGGAGATAAACCAACCCATATCATGGAAATCAAGTATCGCCCAGATACCTCAAAAATAATCAACGATTCTTGTTCTTCAAAAGGGTTCTTAACAAGTGAATACAAAGAAGACATATGTACTAAATATGAGGGCGATTACACTAAAATAAATGAAAAATGCAACAAATTGTCAAATATAAATTGTAAAATACCGAGTTGTTGTATTTTATTGAATGATAGTAAATGTGTCTCTGGAAATTTATACGGACCGACGTTTCTAACAGAAGAAGGGAAAAACATTGATTATGAATATTATAACTACAAAGGAGAATGTTATGGAAAATGTGATCGAGATAATAATTCATTGAGCCAATGCATAAAGTACGCAAATAATAGTACGGGAGTATCGAAGGAATGTATGATACAAATGTTCAATAATATGGGTTGCCCGAATAAAAATCCAGATGAAATTATAAATGATGATATGGTAATAGATTTTAGTCGTTCGTCAAGACGTTATATTACAAATTATTTAGAAGAAGCAGTTAAGTATATTAATAAACATTCAGATAAAGATGCTAGTCGTATATTATGTTATGGACCAACTAAAAAATGCGATAGATTTACAGATGATGATATAAACGTAACAAAGGATTGTGTCGAAGAAATGCTTACGGAATCAAGTTGCCCAAGAACTTCAATAACTGAAGCCGAGGAAAATAAGTTTAGAAAATACACAAAAGAAACTATACGCTATAATACAAACATATGTCGCTTAGATTGATCGCGAAAAATTCGATTTACAGAATGAGTAGAAATAGCCATAAAATATACTTATGTATCGTAACACTTATACATCGTAACACTTATACATCGTAACACTTATACATCGTAACACTTATACATCGTAATACTTATACATCGTAACACTTATACATCGTAATACTTGTACATAAAAACTCTATATAAAATTCTTTCTATAGTATAAAAATGAAATATAAAAAAAAAATAATAATTCCTTTATTGATTACATTAGTTATAGGAATGATAATAATTTTAGGGATAATAGTATTGAATAAAACATATTTAAAAGAAAATTTTACAGCCGCAGAAGCAGAAGAAGCGGGAAAAAATATCTCGAAATTTGGAACGGACCAATTGTCGGCTGCAAATATACCTACGGAAAAATTGGAGTCCGCATTAAGTGCCGCAAGTGCTGGACTTTCTGAATTAATGGATAAAGAAACCCAAGCTACGGAAGGAAATAATGTATTTACGAATGAGATGGATTTATCTGGCTCAGTTATAAATACAACGTCAGATAAATGCACGAATAAATCATTTTTTGAAGGAATCGATTTCAGTGATGGTTTTTGCGAAACATATTCTAAAAACCCATCTGATTTAAATCGTAATTGTGCTCGTTTAACTAACGAAAATTGTAGTACGAGTAATTGTTGTATTTTATTAAACGGCAAAACATGTGTCGCTGGAAATGCTAACGGACCAACATTTTTAGTTGACAATGAAAACAATGATATTGATTATGCCTATTATTCGCATAAAAATGAATGTTATGGCAGTTGCGGAAAAGGTAACAGCAAATCAGCAAATCCGTGTAGTGCTTATAAGGACATAGACCCGAATGTATCCAAACAATGTTTAGAACGTTTATGGAACCAAAATAAGTGTCCTAATAACTATATAACGAATGAACGTGAAACAGAGTTAAAGGATTATAGTAAGCTTTCAATTAAAAGACAATTTAAAGAAGCGATTTTGGAAGAAAATTACGATAAATGTTATGGACCAGAAGGAGGTTCAAATCCTTGGCCGGTGGCTTGTCATAACACTGAACCATCAACCTTTAATTTATCGGGACGTTGTTTGACAAAATTATATAACGATGTGGGATGTACTAATAATTCAATGATAAATGATGTTTATGTTGCGGATAATAAATTGGAACCAAAATCGGCGATGATTAACAAATTTGCAGAAATCAAGAACGGGATAAATGTAGATTCTTATACTAAATGTTATGGCCGTGATGAATCAACATGGCCGGATCCATGTTTAGGCGTGGCTGAAACTGCTGTTTTTTCCAAAGACGAAATTCCATTTATGTGCGCACGTAAAATTTGGCGTGATGAAACCAAATGTCCAAATAGTGACCTTATAAAGTATTTTTTATATGATACCATCAAAAACAACAAAAGCGAATCAAAAACTTCACTTGCCGAATATCGAAAAATATTTCAAAAAAATAAGGATCATTTTCTTTCAAATCGTGTTACATGTTATGGGTCAAATCCAAATAGTTGGCCGGATGTAGAATCAAAACTCAACGACCCGTGTATTAATCTCAATTACGATACATTATGGAAGAATGTAATGCCAAATTGCAAAAAAAGAATAATGGATTTAGTTGATGATAATAATGAAGGTAAACAAATGATTTTAAAGAATAATAAATCATATGGAGAAGCTCCCGCATTTAATATTTTACAGATGTTAGCAGAGGAGGGCAAAAAATAGATATGTAAAAATCCAATTATAGAATAGAACTTTTATACATATAAGTCGAGCTTAATAAGTTAGTTAATTCGGTAATTTCTGGTTGTTGTGCTCTTATGATTCTATATGCCATATAAATAATAAAATCATTTTTGGTTGTTTCCAATATTTTTTTACTCATATCAACCGCAACTTGATGATGTGGAATCATATGTTTCATATATGATTCATCGGTCATATCATGTAATTCATGAGTTATATGGAAAAATGATGGGTCGCAAAATGTATCTGATATTTCAAGCGTATTTGGGATTGCGAAATCTCCTTGGGTTGGATAATATTTAGTATTCATTCTAATATTCTCATCGCTCATGTCATCGTAAACAGAACCGGTAATCATATAATCTCTCATCATTGCAATTTCATATAATTGAATTCTAATTATATTTCTCACTATTTTCAAAATAATTGGGTTCTGTGTTTTAAGTTGTTTGCTCATATGAACTGCAACTTCATGATGTGGTATCATATGTTTTAAGTATTCCTCGTCGGTTAATTTCGTTCTACATGGACTCGTAACTGATTTATTTGAAATCGTAACATTATTGTCGGTTGGAATTAGTAGTATTCCAACTAAAAGAGTAATAATAATTAATATGGTAATTATGAAAATATTTTTCATTATATTATATTAAGAATAAAATTGATTTATATATAAAGTACTTTTATATACGTTATATACTAACACAAAATGCTTATTCCGGTTAAATGTTTTACATGCGGCAAAGAAATAAGTAGCTACTACCGAGCATATGAACGGGAAGTGCGGAAGAAAAAGATAACATCAGGTGTAAGTGATGTGGTGTATTTGACAAAGTATCAAACTGAAAAAACGGCTGAAGGTGAAGTTTTAGACACATTGATGATTAAAAAGATGTGCTGTCGGCGTCATTTATTGACGCATGTTGAAATTGAATAAACTATATTGCAATTGTATTTTATTATTTGCGTTTTTTATTTTGTATACATTAAATATATAAATGTATAAAGGAACAAGGAGTAAAAGAACAAAGAAAACTATAAAACGCAATAGACCAAATAAAAGCACAAGACGCAACAAATCAAAGAAAGGAATAAGACGAACTCGAAGAAGGAAAAATGCAAGACGCAGTCTAGAAAAAACGCCAATAATGCGGTTCAATAGAAATTTAATGATGCGAGGAGGAAATGTTGCAGGCGCAGGCGCATCCGCATACCCCAAAGGATATACCCAACCCATAAATAATAACGCAAATGGATTAGCAAACATGGGTGCGCCATACAATGTAGGAGAATCATTACCTGGTGGAAATTATTTACCTATTAATCTTAATGTTGTAGACCCGCCGGTTCAGTCTAATTCGCAATTTGGAGGTGGTAAAAGAAAAAAAGGTAGAAAAAGACAAACGGGCGGCGGAATAAGTAGTTTTATATCTAGTATATTGCCCGATGAAATGGTAAATATTGGTCGAGCATTTCCAGCAGGTATAGGACATATGATTGATACATTTAATGGTGAAATTTCGCCTCATTCATCGCATGTGTTTCCAACACAACAACCGCACGTAACAGATATGAATCAAAATACCACGATTTCTCCTCTAAATTTAAAACAAATATATAATTCAGTGAATGATGAAGTAACATCAATATAAAAAGATATTATTTTCTAAATATATTATAAATGACATTAAAATTAATAAAGAAATTATGTTCTCCGGCATATGTTTATTTAGTGATATCGACAATTACTTTAATATTATTAATATTCCAGAATCAAGGAAATACAAACACTTATTGTATGGGTTCGTATACATGCCCTGTTAATAATACATCTTTAATATTTTTAATGGAATTTTTGTATATTGCGTTTTGGACTTTTGTATTGGATTCGATATGTAAGGCGGGATATAAGAATTTTTCTTGGTTTTTGGTTTTGTTACCTTTTCTATTGTTTTTTGTTTTAATTGGAGCCATGATGATTACGCAAGGAGTAGTATAATATTAGTTAAAAATGAATATATTAGTTAAAAATGAATTAATTAAGAATGAATATATTAGTTAAAATATTAGTATAAAAAAATTATACTAATGTTATAATATAAATGGAAGAGCGTTTTCCTTGGTCTATTATAGATAAATATTTTAGTGATAATCCAAATAATCTAGTAGCTCATCATTTGGAATCATACAATTCATTTTTTAATGAAGGGATAAAACGCGTTTTAAAAGAAAAGAACCCGATTCGATTAATGAAGGCACAAGACCCAAATACAAAAGAATTTGGGTTAAGATGTAATATGTACTTAGGTGGAAAAAATGGCGATAAATTATATTATGGAAAACCGATGATTTATGATGAAAATCGTGAGCATTTTATGTATCCTAATGAGGCTCGTTTACGAAATATGACATATGGAATGACGATACATTATGACGTAGAAGTTGATTTTTTAATCAAGAACCCAGATACGCAACAAGTAGTCGAAAGTTCAATCATTTTGGATAAAATTTTTTTAGGACGTTTTCCAATTATGCTCCAATCTGATTTTTGTATTTTGAATGGATTGGATAAACAAGTACGTTTTAGAATGGGCGAATGTCGTAATGATAAAGGCGGTTATTTTATAATTGACGGAAAAGAAAAATGTATTGTATGTCAAGAGAAATTTGCAGATAATATGCTATATGTTAGGGATAAAGGAAATGAACAATATAGTCATTCGGCGGAAATAAGGTCAGTATCTGAAGATGCTTCAAAGCCGGTAAGAACATTATCAATAAAAATAGTATCACCAAGTGTTACATTAACAAATAATCAAATAGTAGTAATAGTACCGAATGTACGTAAACCTGTGCCTCTTTTTATTTTGATGAGAGCGCTTGGAGTAGAATCAGACCGCGATATTATTGATTATTGTTTGCTGGATAGAGAGATGAAGGCACATTATGTTGATTTATTTATACCAACGATTCATGATGCTGGTAGAATATTCAATCAAACAATGGCGTTAAAATATATTGCGACATTAACAAAAGGTAAAACAATACCACATGCTCTAGAAATATTAGCAAATTATTTGCTTCCACATATAGGTGAAATGAATTTCATTGAGAAAGCTTATTTTATAGGATATATGGTAAGTGAGTTATTGAAAGTTTCAACAAATGAAACAAAGGCGACAGACCGAGACAATTTTAGATTTAAACGAATAGAATTAACCGGTTCTTTATTGTATGATTTATTTAAGGAATATTATTCGGTTCAGCTAAAGAATATTTTTCAAAGTTTTGATAGGGAATATTATTGGGGGGAAAACGATAAGGACAAAGAGAGAGAAAAACAGAAAATAAATAAGTATAAAAGTGATTTTCCATCTCTCATTGAATTAAATTACAAGGAGTTTTTTGGGGAACGAATTGTGGCAGATGGGTTCAGAAAGGCATTCAAAGGCAATTGGGGAGCAACATCGCATACGAAACGTGTTGGCGTCGTTCAAGATGTGAATAGGTTGAGTTTTAATTCTTTTATTTCTCAATTGCGTAAAATGAGTTTGCCGTTGGATGCTAGTGCAAAAATTATTGGTCCGCGGTTGGCTCATACGACTCAATGGGGGATTATTGATCCGATTGATACGCCAGATGGCGGTAATGTAGGATTGCACAAGAATTTAACTATAATGGCGTCAATAACCAAAGGTTATAGCGGCGTAGGATTAATAAAATGGTTACGTGTGCATGGTGATATGTTGCTATTAAATGAGTGCACGCCGTTAATTATTTCAAGGTTATGTAAAGTATTTGTAAATGGTAAATGGGCTGGCGTTGTATCAGAGCCACATAAAGTGGAAAAAGATATAAAACTTCTGAGAAGAGTTGCAGTTATACCGACATTTACAAGTGTTTACTGGGATATTAGTCATAGTGGTTTATATATTTATACTGATGCGGGGCGTATATGTCGTCCTATTTTTTATGTAAATGAAGGTAAGCCTAGTTATATGAATGAATCTATACTGGAAAAGATAAGTAAAAATGATTTTACGTGGGAGCAACTAATAACGGGATTTGCAAAAAAGAAGGATCCAATGTTTAGAATAAATTCAAGTCGTTTATATGAGAACGTAAGCGAGTTGTATAATGTGACAGATAAAAAAGATTTAATGGCATCACAGGCAATATTAGATTATATTGATACATCAGAAACCGAAGGAGCATTAATTGCAATGGATTATGATATAGCAAAGGGAGCCGCGAAACGATACACTCATGTAGAAATTCATCCATCATTAATGTTAGGCGTCATGGGAAATCAAGTTATATTTCCAGAAAACAATCAATTGCCGCGTGATTTATTTGCGTGCGGACAATCACGTCAAGCAATTTCGCTTTATCATTCGAATTATCCAGTACGTGTAGATAAGACAGGAATTGTATTAAATAATGGACAAGTGCCTTTAGTAAAAAGCCGTTATTTAAAATATATAAATAACGAGGAGCATCCTTGCGGTGAAAATACGATAGTTGCAATAATGGCTTTTAATGGATATAATGTTGAAGATTCTATTTTATTTAATGAAGGTTCTTTAAAAAGAGGGCTATTTAGAACGACTTATTATAGCGTGTATGAAAGTCATGAAGAAAGTTCGAATGTAGGTAAATCAAACATTGATTCTCATTTTGTAAATATAGAAAGTAAAAATATGGTAGGACTGAAAGCTGGATGCGATTATTCACAATTAGATGAATATGGATTAATAAAAGAAAATATGCTAGTAGATGAAAAGACGATATTAATAGGGAAGGCTACAACAAATATGGTAGATAAAGATACATTTATAGATGCTTCATCTTTACCTAAAAAAGGGCAATTAGGATATGTCGATAAATCATTTATGACTGAAGGCGAGCAAGGATTTAGAATTGCCAAGGTGCGTATACGCAATGAGCGTATTCCGGCAATTGGTGATAAATTTTGCAGTAGGTGTGGTCAAAAAGGTACGATTGGCTTAATCATTCCTGAAGTGGATATGCCGTTTACTGCGGATGGAATTAAGCCAGATATTATTATAAACCCTCACGCAATTCCTTCGCGAATGACTATAGGACAATTAATTGAATCATTGATGGGGAAGGCTTGTTGTATGCAAGGGGGGTTTGGGGATTGTACTGCCTTTGTAAATAAAAGTGATATGCCGAAAGTATTTGGCAATTTATTGACCGAAAATGGATTTCATTCGAGCGGAAATGATATTTTATATAACGGACAAACGGGAGAACAAATACAAACTGAAATTTTCATGGGACCAACGTATTACATGCGTTTGAAACATATGGTTAAGGATAAAATTAATTACCGCGAGAGAGGTCCTAGAACAGCATTAACGCGACAACCAGTTCAAGGAAGAGCAAATGATGGTGGATTACGAATTGGTGAAATGGAACGTGATGGGTTAATTGCGCATGGTATATCAACGTTTTTGCAAGAATCAATGTTAGTTAGAGGCGACGACCACTATATGGCGATTTGTAATAAAACCGGAACGCTTGCGATTTACAATGAAAGTAAAAATTTATTCTTAAGCCCATTATTAGATGGACCGATTAAGTATAGTGGAACAATGGGAGATAATTTGAAAATACAATCAATAAGTAAATATGGTCGTTCTTTTAGTGTAGTTCGTGTACCATATGCTTTTAAATTATTAATGCAAGAGCTGATTACAATGAACGTTCAAATGAGAATAATAACTGAAGATAATATTGAACAAATGACAAATATGGGATTTTCTGATAATATACAGAAATTAATAGGGAATAATAAAGAAACTGATATGAGGACGATAATGCCAAAGGGCGATACCGGAGTTTCTCGTCAAGATAAGAAAAATTTGGCAGCATTGGGATTTAAGAAGTTGCCCCCTCCTAATTTCAAAAAATGGCGTATTAGTAAAATTGATACAATATTGATAAGCGAGTTAGAAGTAATACCAAGTGAATCTAATAATGCATTTATTACACTTGACCCTACCCAAGAAAATCAGTGGTTCAAGCTGACCGATGAAATTAATGATACAAAGAGTAAGTTAGATGATATACCGGAAAGCAAATTTTATGGTATAACAAGCGTATTGGATATGTATGCAAACTTGAGAAAAATAGTTCAGAAAAAATATAATATGGAAAATGCCACAAACGCCGCGTTAAAAATGTATGAAATGATAGATCAACTGGAACTATTAACAATAAATGGAAATTGTTTACCATCTGTAAATGTATTTTGTAACGCAGAATTACCTGGTGCTTTCATTATAGCAATTAATCATTTTATGAAAACTAAGTGTGTTACAAGCAAGTTTGATTGGATTGCTAGTTCTTATTTGCCTGATGCGGCGTTAAAGGAAGGAAATGTAACTATATTAGAAGACCGATATAAAATATATGAACGCAATCGTTATCATTGGCTGATGGGACCTCAGCCGAATGGTTTGCCCGACGGAGAAGAACCTATTAGTGGAGACATAACAGACGCATCAGTTATAAATACACTTGGAAATGCTGCACATCAAAGATTTGGAGAGAATGATGGCGCCGATTTATATACAAGTGACGTTGGTATTCAAATAAGGTCCGAAGAACTGAACCGACAAGAAGAACTAACGGCATTTATTAATTTTGGGCAAATTCTAACGGGTTTTCTTTCTCTTGCGATTGGAGGCACTTTAATAACAAAACAATTTACATTTGTTACTCCATTTAGTAGATCGTTAATAGCAATCGTTGCGTCATTATTTGAAGAGACTTATATTACAAAACCCAAGACAAGTCGGCCAACCAATTCAGAGATTTATTTGGTTGGGAAAGGGTTTAAAGGTATTAGCATTGAAATGTCCTCGGCGTTATTGGATAGATGCGAGGCTTATAAATCGCTTAATAAATTACCTACTTCGTGGGGTTCAATAATAAAACCAGAAATATTATCAAAAGTTGATGCTGATATATTTGCAGCAGCACAAGAAGTTCACGGAGAACAACAAGTTGAATTCGTAAATGAAGTCGTTGAAGCATACCGATTTATAGATAATTTTTCTGATATTAAGCAAATGACAAGTAACTATGCAACCCAAGCACAAAAGAAATGGTTAGACGAAAATCCTATTATAGTAATATCAAATGAAGAAAATTTAAATAATACAAATATTACAGATGAAGAAGAAATAGCCCAAGCGCAGCAGACCCAAGCGCAGCAGACCCAAGCGCAGCAGACCCAAGCGCAGCAGACCCAAGCGCAGCAGAAACAAGTAAAACCACCTTTGGTTCTTGACCAAATAATAGAAGAAGAAGATTCGATTTTAATTCCTCAAATAGATGATACTAATATTGAAAAAAAAGAGGACGAAAACGCGGATGATAAAAAAGAAAATAAGGAGAAAAAAACAATAAGATTTACTTTATAAAATTACAACATTTTTTATATAATTATTAATAAAATTGAATATATAGTTATATAAAATAACTTTACCATATTAATATAATGGCGCAACAACAACATAATACGCAAAGTAGCCAGATAATTGAAACGCATAAATCTCGGAAAACAATTATAACTCTGTTAGAAGCGCAAGGTTATGATATTAGCCAATATAAAGATTTTAGTATTAATGATGTAAACACATTATACGAAACAAAACAATTGGATATGTTAATGACAAACACTACTAAAAATAAAAAGGCATATGTAAAATATCATTTAGCAAAAAGTTTACGTCCTGTTAATTTATATGAATATATAGAAGATTTATTTACACTTGAAGAGGTTCTATCAAAAAAAGATGATTTGATTGTTATTATGAAAGATGAGCCAAATGAAACAATTAAAAAAGCATTGATGGATATATGGGAGCAGGATGGAATTTATATTATTGTTATTAATATCAAACGATTACAATATAATATAATGAATCATCAATTAGTACCTCCACATAAAGTTTTAAATGAAGAAGAAAAAACCGAAATAAAAAAACGTTATAATATTTTAAATGACACTCAAATTCCTGATATTTCACGTTTTAGTCCAGTGTCTCAGGTAATTGGTATTCGTCCGGGCGAATTTTGTCAGGTGATTAGACCGAGTAGAACCTCAATTAAGTCTGAATTTTATAGAGTATGTTTGAATAAATTTGATAAATAATAAATTAACAAAATAATAAATTAACAAAATAATAAATAAATATTTAATATATACAAAATATGTCGGATGATGATTATATTGATCCAATTTTTTTAACCGACCAAGCAAAAGAATTAAACGATCGTTTTTATTTAAAATTGAATGAAATCGTAAAACATTTTCCTAATGCAAAATTAAATCCAGATGAACAATATATAGAAGATAGAACAAAAACTAATAAATTTGTATATGACGCAATGATGAAAAATATGTTATTATTACAAAACGATTATTTTGTTTATAAAAACGATGTATCAAGGGAAAGCCAAGATCTGTTGAAGTATATTAATGTATTAGATTCAAAAATAGTTGAATTGGATAATCATACAAATAAATTGAACAATACATTAAAAGAATTAAAAAGTTCAAGTTATTCAGCCGAAGGATTATTTGATGACGCACAAATAACACGCAATGAATTATTAGTTGGAAATGTGTTTTTTTTTATCGTTATCGCAGTTGGTGGGTTTTTCGGATACAAATACATTAAATCGTCCGTTTCATCCGTTTCTTTATCAACAAAATAATATTCTCATTATATTATTTTTATTAAGATATAGTATATATAGGTTATGTCTAACCATTTAGGTATATATAACTATGAAGATATGAATGATTCAACCGAATTTAATTCGAATAATCACATTTTACAAGGAATAGAATTTAATAATTATAGTAAGATATCTAATAATAATAAACGACATATATTTTTAGAAAACTCTTCATCAGACTCGTGGGGTTCTATTGTAGAAGCTTTCAATGGAGATGATTCGGTGTCGAACCAAAAACAACATATATTGGATAAAAATGATACTATTAATGATAACAGAGACCAAATAAATAAAGAATTAAAAAAATTTACTACTGAATACAATACATATTCATCGTCTACGATTAATAATTTAAACCCAGAAGCATCACTTGAAACCATGAATAAAACATTAGATAAGTTAAAAGAAGGTTTTACATCCAATCCTGAAGAAGAATTTGAAACTAATAATCACACACTTAATGGTAGAATTGAATCATCGCGTCTTGTAATGCGGTCAATGTATTTTCATTATTTTGTCTATTTTACAATAGCAATAACATTAGTTGCGTTTACGTTTAATAGTATGGTAAATCCAAACGCAAATAGTATCAATGCCATATTTGTTGTAGGCGCATTATTATTAGTATTCTTTATATCACGTAATTTTGGTGTATAAATATTATATATAATATTATATATATATAATGAATAATTTTGAATTACCCCAAAGTAACGTTAAAGAAAATGTAAGGGAACCAAATGCTACATTACTTAAATTAAAATTAAATGATTTGGAAATACAGCTAAAATTATACAAACTTCATAGAGAAATTATATATGAACCAGATGTAAATTACGAATTAGTAGCAACCACTC
>Ga0105052_10003195_pt1 | contig 19199 bp, 19 predicted proteins | sample FRY03_FD_78094 | JGI IMG/M metagenome (GOLD analysis project Ga0105052, IMG submission 78094) | Freshwater microbial communities from Lake Fryxell liftoff mats and glacier meltwater in Antarctica - FRY-03 | ecosystem: Environmental > Aquatic > Freshwater > Ice > Glacier meltwater ... | reverse complement strand
CATCCCCCGCGATGGAGCTGAAGCTCCTGCTGCTTCACCTCGACACCTTCTTCACCATGGTCGCTCCCAGGCATGCGCTCGCCGTGCCCTATCTACTGGAGAGCGAGTACGCCGAATCCAGCCCGATGGTCCGCTATATCCGTGGGGCACGGGCGGAAACGCGGCTCGAAGCCGACGAGGCTGAGGCGGGGCTGACGATGCTCAAGGAATTCGGCGAGGTGTCGCTGTATCGCCGGGGAACGGGCAGGCAGGAAAAGCTCGAGGGCAAGCTCGCCGATCACCTCAAGCGGCTCGGCTGGCGCTTCACCTGGGTCGGCGGGGCGCGGCCGAAGGGCGATGCCGAGGCGTTCCGCCATTTCATGCGCGTGACCTATCCAGAACTGCGCCGCCAGGCCGCCAACGTCGTTCAGGCCACGCCGGGCCGGGTGATCGCCTACGACGGCAACCCTGCGACGCGCGCTGCGCTCGAAGCCGACGGGCTGGCGGTCGATACCTTCGCAGCACGCGAGTTGTGGGCATGGCATGGCGGGCCGCACTGCCTGACCCAACCGCTCGTTCGCGCCTGAGAACTAGGAGAAACTAATGCGCCCGATCCCGATGTCCGCCTTCGCCGCGCTCGGCCTGGTCGCCTGCGCGCAGGCGCAGGCAACCACGATCGCGGTTATCAAGGACCCCGATTGCGGCTGCTGCACGGAATGGGTCGTGCATTTGCGTTCGGCGGGGTTCGTGGTCGAGGTGACCGACACCCGCGACCAGCCCGCCATTTCGGCGAAGCTGGGCGTGCCCGAGGATCTGCGCGGGTGCCATACGGCGACGGTCGAGGGCTATGTGATAGAGGGCCACGTTCCCGCCGCCGACATCACGCGCTTGCTGGCCGAGAAGCCGGTTGGGCGCGGTCTGGCGGTGCCGGGGATGCCGATGGGCTCGCCGGGGATGGAGCAGGGTGGATTGAAGCAGCCTTATGTCACCGTCCTGTTCGGTGATGAGGCGGCAAGCGTGTTCGCGCGCCACTGAGGCTAGTGATCGCCCTGTCAGTTTCGAGCATTGTCGCCGGAATCCCGCACTTTTAGGCCACCATCGATTTCGGCGCGTTTGTCCGAGGATCATGGGGTCAAGATAATGCTCTACCAAAACCGCCGGGTGTTCATTCGCGAGCATGCCAAGGGCACGCCCGTCCTGACCGGCTTCGGGATCGTCGACGAGCCACTGGGGGTTCTCCCCGCACAACATGTCATCGTGAAGGTTGCTACGCTCTCGATCGACGCCTGGATATTGACCACCCTGAGCGCCCCGGGAATGCACGAAACCGGTAGTCTAGGCAGCACGGTACGCGCATTCGGAATCGGCCAGGTGGTGGCGAGCGGCAGCGCCGATCTCGTTGTGGGCGATTGGGTCTATGGTTTGCTTTCGGCCCAGACCCACGCGCTGATGGCCGCTTCGGAATTGACCAGGGTGGTGCCTGAGCCGGGGGTCGAACCACAGGCGTTCATTGGTCCGCTGGGTATCACGACGGGGCTGACCGCATGGGTGGGACTGATCGCGGTCGGCGAGGTCGCCGCGGGCGAGGTGGTGCTGGTTTCGGGTGCGGCCGGGGCGGTTGGATCGTGCGTGGTCCAGCTTGCCAAGGCCCGCGGTGCGCGGGTCATCGGGATCGCGGGTGGACCCGAAAAATGCGCTTACCTGACCCAAACCGTCGGTGCGGATGCGGCGATAGACTACCGGGCTGGCGATGTTACCGGCCAGATCGCCGCAGTCGCCCCAGAAGGAATAGATCTGTTCTTTGACAATGTCGGCGGCGAAATTCTCGACTGCGCGCTCGACAGCCTGCGGCCAACGGGCGGCGCGCGCGTGGTGATCTGCGGCGCGATTTCGCAATATCGCCATCTCGACGACGTGCGCGGCCCCAAGCTTTACCTGCGGCTGGCTGAGCGAAACGCGTCGATGCGCGGGTTTGTGGTGAGCCACCATGCGGCGCGGTTTCCGGAAGCGATCGCGGAGATTTCCGGGCTCATTCGCTCAGGAGCTTTGACCTTGCCGGAACATGTGGTCGAACCGATCGACCGGTTTCCCGAGGCCTTGCTGATGCTGCTCGATGGCAGGCACACTGGCAATCTCGTCGTGCGTCCATAATCTGGCGGCGTTAATTCCCGGCCCAAACTTCCTGACTTGACTTGTCGGGTCTGGCTTGGTCGGGGAACGGCATGAGTATCGACCCCGCCCTGATCGCCGCCGCAAACGTCTCCAAGGCCTGGCCGTTCGAAGAGGCGCGCAAGCTGGTCAAGCGGATGCCGCAGGGCAAACCAGCCCCGGTGCTGTTCGAGACCGGCTATGGCCCGAGTGGACTGCCGCATATCGGCACGTTTCAGGAAGTGTTGCGGACCACGCTGGTGCGGCGCGCCTTTGAGACGCTGACCGGTGGCGCTCCCACGCGGCTCGTGGCGTTCAGCGATGACATGGACGGGCTGCGAAAAGTGCCCGACAACGTGCCGAACCCCGAGAGGCTGGCGCAGTATCTGGGCCACCCGCTCAGCCGCATAGCCGACCCGTCGGGGACGCACGAGAGCTATGCCGCGCACAACAATGCGAAACTGCGTGAGTTCCTCGACCGGTTCGGGTTCGATTACGAATTCGTCTCATCGAGCGAGCGATACAATTCGGGCGCGTTCGATGATGCCCTTTGCAATGTTCTGGCGCATTACGATGCGATCCAGGCGATCATGCTGCCGACCTTGCGTGCCGAGCGGGCGGCGACCTATTCACCGGTCCTGCCGATCCATCCCGAGAGCGGCGTGGTGCTGCAGGTGCCGCTGACCGCAGTCGACGCCGTTGCCGGAACCGTGACCTACACCGATCCCGCCACCGGCAGTCCCCGCACCCAGTCGATCCTGGGCGGCAAGGCCAAGCTGCAATGGAAGGTCGACTGGGCGATGCGCTGGGTCGCGCTGGGGGTCGATTATGAGATGTATGGCAAGGACCTGACCGACAGCGGGGTCCAGTCGGGCCGGATCGCGGCGGTGCTTGGCGGCCGGAAGCCCGACGGGCTGATCTATGAGCTGTTCCTCGACGAAAACGGCGAGAAGATCAGCAAGTCAAAGGGCAACGGCCTGACCATCAACCAATGGCTGACCTATGGCAGCGAGGAGAGCCTGGGCTTCTACATCTACCGCGAGCCCAAAAGCGCCAAGTCGCTCCACATCGGCGTGATCCCGCGCGCGGTGGATGAATACTGGCAATTTGCCGACAAGCTGGCCGGCCAGCCGGTCGAGCAGCGGCTCGGCAACCCCGTGTGGCACCTGACGGCGGGTAAGGGCGAAGCGGAGGCGCTGCCGGTCCCTTACAGTCTGCTGCTCAATCTGGCCGGCGTGCTGGGGGCGTCGGCGACGCGCGAGCAGGTTTGGTCCTACCTTGGCAACTATGTGCCCCGTGCCGCGTCGGGCTCACATCCGGCGCTCGACGCGCTGGTCGGCACTGCGCTGGCTTACAACCGCGATTATGTCGCTCCCACGCTGCGCCGCCGCGCGCCTTTGGCGAACGAGGCAGCAGCGCTCGCCGCGCTCGATGGCGCGCTGGCAGTCCGCGATGAACACTCCAGCGCCGAGGACCTTCAGACGCTGGTTTACGAAATCGGCAAGGATCCGGCCTTCGCGTTCGAAAACCTGCGCGACTGGTTCAAGGCGCTGTATGAAACGCTGCTCGGATCGAGCCAGGGCCCGCGGATGGGCAGCTTCATTGCACTCTATGGCGTGGCCAACACGCGCAGGCTGATTGCCGAAGCGCTGGAGATCAACGAGACTCCGGCCGCAAAACCTTTCGCGGCCGCCTGAGCCATGCGGACCAAACTCGACACTAGCCCGCGCCACCTGGCCCAGGAACTTCTCGGGCGGCCGTTCGACGAACTCGAACCCGAGGAACAGCGCACGCTCGATCGGGTCGGGCGAGTCGAGTTCGAACTCGATCCCGACGAACTCGCCGCGGGCAGCACCGGGTTCGGCGAGCGGATGGCCGATGCGGTTGCGCGGGTCGGCGGCAGCTGGAGCTTCATCGGGGTATTCACCCTGATTTTGGTCGGGTGGATGCTCATCAACGGACCACTCGCGAGCGCCACCGGAATCCAGTGGGATGCCTACCCTTATATTTTCCTCAACCTGATGCTCTCGACCGTTGCCGCCCTGCAAGCCCCGGTCATCATGATGAGCCAGAACCGGCACGCGCGCAAAGACCACATCGCCAGCCGCCATGATTACGAGGTCAACCTGCGCACCACGATTGAAATTCTGCGGCTGCACCGCAAAGTCGATCGCCTGTTCAACAAGCTGGGCCAGATCCAGGGCAGCATCGAAGGCGCGGCGCTGGCAAATGAAGCGGCGGTTGAGGAGGCACTGCATGCGGATCCCTCGAATGACGGTCCGCCCGAGTCTTGACCAGCGCGGCTTTGACCCGGTTCGCCTTCACCCTCGAGGCCACCGAAGGGGCGGCGCGTACTGGCCGGATCACGATGCGGCGCGGCGAAATACGCACACCGGCGTTCATGCCGGTCGGAACCGCTGCCACGGTCAAGGCCATGAAGCCCGAAGCGGTCCGCGCGACCGGGGCCGACGTGATCCTGGGCAATACCTATCACCTGATGCTGCGCCCCGGCGCGGAACGGATGGCGCGGCTCGGCGGGCTGCACCGGTTCATGAACTGGAACCGTCCGATCCTCACCGACAGCGGCGGCTATCAGGTGATGAGCCTGTCGGCGCTGCGGAAAATCACCGAGGATGGCGTGACATTCGCCAGCCACCTCGACGGCTCGCGCCACCTGCTCAGCCCCGAACGCTCGATGGAAATCCAGCGGCTGCTCGGCTCGGATATCGTCATGGCCTTCGACGAATGCCCGCGCGCCGATGCCCCGCGCGATGTCATTGCCGAATCGATGCGAATGAGCATGCGTTGGGCCAGGCGCAGCCGCGCGGCTTTCGACGCGGGCGGGGATCATGCCGAGGGCGCGGCGCTATTCGGCATTCAGCAGGGCGCGCTGGACGAGGCGCTGCGCCGCGAAAGCGCCGATGCCCTGCGCGAAATCGGTTTCGATGGCTATGCTGTCGGCGGCTTGGCAGTAGGCGAGGGGCAGGCGGCGATGTTCGCCACGCTCGATTTCGCGCCGGGAATGCTGCCTCAAAACGCGCCACGCTATCTGATGGGGGTGGGTAAGCCCGACGATCTGGTCGGTGCGGTGGCGCGCGGAATCGACATGTTCGATTGCGTGCTGCCGACCCGCTCGGGCCGCAATGGCCAGGCGTTTACCTGGTCCGGGCCGCTCAACCTGCGCAACGCCCGCCATGCCGAGGACACCGCCCCGCTCGACGAGCACTGCGCCTGTCCGGCCTGTTCGGACTACAGCCGGGCCTATCTCCACCACCTGATCAAATCCAGCGAGATGCTCGGTGCGATGCTGCTGACCGAGCACAACCTGTGGTTCTACCAGGCGCTGATGGCGGCGATGCGCGAGGCGATTGCGGCGGGGCGGTTTGCTGCGTTCGCCGATCATTTTACCGCCGGCTATTTCGCGTCCCGCTAGCCCCTAGCGGTTTTAACACCATGCGGTTACATGGGCTGCCACGAATCTCCCTCGACAGGGAGCGCGAGCGACCCGGAAAGTGGCATCCATGGACATTCCCTTCGGCCTGACCTTCGATGATGTGCTGCTGCGTCCGGCCGCAAGCGACGTGCTGCCCACCCAGGTCGATGTCTCGACCCAGCTCACCCGCGACATCGCGCTGACCATTCCCGTCATGTCGGCGGCGATGGACACCGTGACCGAGGCCGACATGGCGATCGTCATGGCGCAACTCGGCGGGATCGGGGTGCTCCACCGTAACCTGACCATCGAGGAACAGGCCGCCGCCGTCCGCGCGGTGAAGCGGTTCGAGAGTGGCATGGTGATCAACCCGATCACGATTGGCCCCCAAGCCACGCTGGGCGAGGCGCGTGCGCTGATGGCGGCGAACCGTATTTCGGGCATCCCGGTGGTCGAGCGCGGGGGCCGTCTGGTTGGGATCCTGACCAACCGCGACGTGCGCTTTGCCGCCGATCCGGGCCAGCCGGTCAGCGAACTGATGACGCATGAGAACCTTGCTACGGTCCGTCCCGGGGTCGGCTCGACCGAGGCGCAGCGCCTGTTCCACCAGCGCCGGATCGAGAAGCTGCTGGTGGTCGATGACGATTATCGCTGCATCGGCCTGATTACGGTCAAGGACATGGAAAAGGCGGTTACCTATCCAAACGCGACCAAGGACCCCACCGGGCGGCTGCGCGTCGCTGCCGCGACGACGGTGGGCGAAAAGGGCCTCGAACGGACCCGCGCGCTGCTCGATGCCGAGTGCGATGTGGTGGTGATCGATACCGCCCACGGCCACAACCGCGAGGTCGCGCGCGCGGTGGAAATGGTCAAGAAGCTGTCGAATTCGGCGCAGGTCATCGCCGGCAACGTCGCCACCGCCGAGGCGGCGCGCGCACTGATCGGCGCCGGGGCGGACGGGATCAAGGTTGGGATCGGGCCGGGCTCGATCTGCACCACCCGGATCGTTGCCGGGGTTGGCGTGCCGCAGCTCACCGCGATCATGGACGCCGCCGGAGAGGCCCAGAAATCGGGCGTCCCGGTGATCGGCGACGGCGGTCTGCGGACCTCTGGCGATGCGGCCAAGGCGCTGGCAGCGGGGGCATCGAGCGTGATGATCGGATCGATGCTTGCGGGCACCGAGGAGGCGCCCGGCGAGACGTTCCTGTATCAGGGCCGCGCTTACAAGAGCTATCGCGGGATGGGCTCGGTCGGGGCGATGGCGCGGGGCAGCGCCGACCGCTATTTCCAGCAGGAGATCAAGGATTCGCTCAAGCTGGTGCCCGAAGGGATCGAGGGCCAGGTGGCGTTCAAGGGTTCGGCCCGCGACGTCATTCATCAGCTGGTCGGCGGGATCCGCGCGGCGATGGGCTACACCGGCGCGCGCACGTTGGAAGACCTGCGCGCGCGCGCCAGCTTCGTGCGGATTACCGGGGCCGGCCTGAGCGAAAGCCATGTCCATGGCGTGACGATCACCCGTGAGGCCCCAAATTACCCGTCCCGCTAGGCCCTTGCGATGACCCCCGCCGCGCGCGTCCAGGGGGCGATCGAGTTGCTCGACGCGATCGTCGCTTCGGCGCGGTCGGGCGGTGCTTCGGCCGATCGGATCGCTGCCGAATGGTTCAAGCAGCGGCGCTATGCCGGCAGCGGCGACCGCCGGGCCATCCGCGAACTGGCCTGGCGTGCGATCCGCGCTTGCGGCCAGCCGCCCGAAACCGGGCGTGCCGGAATGGTGCTGCTGGCCAAAAGCGACCCGCCGCTCGCCGCGCTGTTCGACGGATCCCCGCGTGGAGCCGCTGAAATTGCGCCCGATGAGCCGGCCGCCGCGCCGGGCCTTGCACCGCAGTGGCTGCGCAAGGCGCTGTTCGCCAGCGAGATCGACGATGCCGAGCTGGCCGCCAGCCTCGCCCGCGCGCCGCTCGATGTTCGGGTGAACCGCCTCAAGTCGACGCGCGATGCGCTCAATGCCGAACTTGCCGAACCCGGTGAGACCACCGCCGCGCCCGATGCCTTGCGTTTCGCCGCCGGAACCGCAGTCGAAACCTGGCCGCAGTTTGCCGATGGCAAATTCGAAGTGCAGGACACCGGCAGCCAGCTCGCTTGTCTCGCGCTTGGGGTCCGGCCCGGCGAAGCGGTGATCGATCTATGCGCCGGGGCTGGCGGCAAGACCCTCGCGCTAGCCGCTGCGATGGAAAACCGTGGCACGCTGTTGGCCTGCGACACCGATCGCGGGCGGCTCCAGCGGCTACCTCCCCGAGCGGAGCGGGCCGGGGCGATAGTCGAGACCCGCTTGCTCAATCCGGGCAAGGAACTGGTGGCAATGACGGACTGGCGCGGCCGGGCCGATGCAGTGCTGGTCGATGCGCCGTGTTCGGGTACCGGCACCTGGCGGCGCAACCCCGAAACGCGCTGGCGGCTCAAGTCCGCCGACCTGCCGGGGTTCACCGCCTTGCAGGCCAGACTGCTCGATATTGCGGCTGCGCTGACCGGTCCCGGTGGGCGAATCGGCTATGTGGTGTGCTCGCTCCTCGACGCAGAGGGGGCCGATCAGGCCGCCGCCTTCCTCGCGCGCCACGCTGATTCGGCTTCGGGGGGCTGGAGTGCAGCGACCGTTCAGGCACCCGCGGGCAGGGTGCGTGGGTCGGGTTCGCGCCTGACACCGTTGCATGACGGGACGGACGGCTTTTTCTTCACAGTCCTCCAGCGGCTGTGATAGCATCGCCCCCGTCATGACCCGGTTTCCTCGATGAGCGACGGAGCGCCGCCACCGCTGCTCCGTTTAAAGGAGTTGCTGATGCGTTATTATCCCGCCGCGCTCGCCCTGTCGCTAGCCGCCGCGATCAGCGCGAGCGTGAGCCACGGGACTGCCCCGGAAAGCGACTATGCGGCCGCTCGCACCTTGATGGTCGAGGGGCGTGCCGCGCTGCAAGAGGGCAATTCCGAAGCCGCGACCGATGCATTCGAGGCCGCGCTGGCGGTCGATCCGGGCTATATCGCAGCCTATCTCGCGCTGGGCGATGCGGCGCGGGTCGAAGGGCTGCAAGGCAAGGCGATCCACTATTATCGTGAGGCGCTCGAGCGCGATCCCAACAACCTCTTGGCGCTGTCAGGCGAGGGTGGGGCGATGGTGGAAAAGGGCGCGGTCGAAAAGGCCCGCCGCAACCTCGCCAAGCTCGAAGGCCTGTGCGGCAAGGGCTGCACCGAATCGCAAATTCTGGCGTTGAAGATTGCGGCGGGACCGACCCCGCGCGTGCTTTCGGCCGAGGCGGTAACTTCTGAGCCAGTGGTGACGAAGAACTGAGCCAAACGCCTCAGATCAACTCACGAAACCCTTCGATCACCGCGCGATAGACGCGCTTTTTGAACGGCACGATCAAGTCGGGCAATACATCGGGCGCGACCCATTTCCAGGCCATAAACTCGGCCGGATCGTGCGCATCGAGCCGCACGTCAGCGTTGCTGCCGGTAAAGCGCAGCAGCACCCAGCGTTGCCGCTGCCCGCGAAAACGCCCGCCCCACAGCTTGCCGAGCAGCTCGTCGGGCAAGTCATAAAGCAGTTCGTCGGGCAGCTCGGCGAGGAACGTGACTTTGTCCGGCGCAATCCCGGTTTCCTCGCCCAGCTCGCGCAGCGCGGCGGCGCGCAAATCCTCGTCCTCGTCGATCCCGCCTTGCGGCATCTGCCAGAAATCGCCTTCGCCGCCTGAGTTTTGCGCGGCGTCGATCCGCTGGCCGACGAACACCTGGCCATGCTCATCGACGAGCATCACCCCCACGCAAGGCCGATAGGGAAGCGCCGCTGGATCGAGGCTCATGCCAGCATCAACCGCACTGCCGCGAAGATCCGCGCCATGTCGCCCGCTGTGCTGGGCAATGCCTTGCGGAGCGTGGTGAAGCCGTGGATCGTGCCCTTGAGTTCGATGAACACCACGTCCGATCCGGCAAGGATCAGCTGCGCGCCATAGACGCGGCCCGAATCGCGGATCGGGTCGAGCCCGGCGGTGACCAGCACCGTCGGCGGCATCGCAGTGTGGCTCCCGTGGATCGGAAAGGCGCGCGGGTGGCCATCCTGCGCCGCATAGCTTTCCGCAAACCAGTCCATCGCCGCCTTGGTCAGGAGCCGTCCCTCGCCGTGATCGAGCATCGAGGGATGATCGGGCTTTTCGTCCGATAGCGGATAGATTGGCACCTGCAGCACCACTGGAGCGGCAGCCGGGGCCGCCATCAGCGCCTGGGTTATGACGATGGCCAGGTTGCCGCCTGCGCTGTCACCCATCGGGATCAGGCCCGTAATGTCGCGGCTCAAGTCGGCGGGGCTTCCCGCGACCCAACGCGTCGCCGCCTCGCAATCATCGGGTGCGGCGGGGAACGGGTGCTCGGGCGCAAGGCGATAATGAACCGCGACCACCGGCAGGTCGAGCTCGGCTGCGATTTCGGTGCAAAGCGCGTGGTGCGTATCGAGATCACCGATCGTGAAACCCCCGCCGTGGAAGAACATCACCACCGGCCCCGGATCGCGATCTTCGCGCGCATCGTAAAACCGCAGCGGAATCGCGCCCGCCGGGCCCGGGCAGGTCAGGTCGCGGATGACCGCGAGATCGCGCGGCGCGGCTTCACCGAAATCCTTCATCGCGACATAAGCGGCGCGCGCGTCGGCCAGCGCCATCGCACTCATCTCCATCCCCCCCAACGCCTTCAGCGCCTCGAGAAAGCCGTGGACGTCGGGCCGGACAGTGTGATCGATCATGGGGTTTGCCTCGAGGGTGGATTGCGCTGTGCCTAAGTGGCATGCTGCAACTTGACTAGCCGTGTGTTTGGGAATGTGCTGCGCTATTGCTTTTGTTCAGGAAGAGTTTTTCTTCATTGCACAATGGGGTTGAGAGGACAAAGGCCGTGCTACGAGAGATGGACCGGGGAAACCGGGCCACCCAAAGCAGGTCGCGGGCCGCTACAAGGAATATCATGGCTACAGCATTCGCAGTCGAATCCGAGGCGCGGGATCCGCGCCGCGAGGGGTATGGGTCAGCTGGCACATCGCCCGAGGCGGTGGTCGTGCGGTTTGCGGGCGATTCGGGCGATGGGATGCAGCTCACCGGCGGGCAGTTCACCCTGTCGAGCGCGCTGGCGGGCAACGATTTCGCTACCTTCCCGGATTTTCCCGCTGAAATCCGCGCCCCGCAGGGCACCTTGTTCGGGGTATCGGCATTCCAGATCAACTTCGGATCGACCGAGATCGAGACCGCCGGCGACGCGCCTGATGTTCTGGTGGCGATGAACCCGGCCGCGCTGAAGACCAATGTCGACGCGCTGAAGCCGGGCGGGCTGGTAATCGTCGACACCGGCGAGTTTACCAAGCGCAACCTCGACAAGGCCAAGTACGCGGTCAGCCCGATCGACGACGGCAGCCTCGCCAAGTGGCAGGTGATGGCATTCGACATTTCCGCGCTTACGCTCGCTTCGGTCAAGCCGTTCGGGCTGGGCAACAAGGAAGCGCTGCGCTGCAAGAACATGTGGACGCTGGGGCTGGCGCTGTGGATGTTCGACCGCGACCGCGCGCCGCTGATCGAATGGCTGCGAAACAAGTTCGCCAAGGCGCCGACGCTGGCCGAGGCTAATATCGCCGCACTCAACGCGGGCCACGCCTATGGCGAGACAGCCGAGATTTCCGGTCCTTTGAAGCAGTTCGATATCGCACCGGTCCAAAGCGCGCCGGGGCTTTACCGCACCGTTACCGGGGCCGAGGCAATCAGCCTTGGGCTGGTCGCGGGGGCGCAGCTGGCCGGATTGCCGATGTTCTTCGGCGGCTATCCGATCACGCCGGCTTCCGCGATCCTGCATCACCTGGTCCGGCTGAAAGAGTTCGGGATCACCACGTTCCAGGCCGAAGACGAAATTGCCGCGATCTGCGCGGCGATCGGCGCTTCATATGCCGGGCACCTCGGTGTCACCTCGTCGTCGGGGCCGGGTATCGCGCTCAAGGGCGAAGCGATGGGCCTGGCGATCATGACCGAGCTACCGCTGGTCATCGTCAATTCGCAACGCGACGGGCCTTCGACCGGGCTACCGACCAAGACCGAGCATAGCGACCTTTAACAGGCGATCTATGGTCGCAAAGGCGATGCGCCGCTGCCGGTGATTGCCGCGCGCTCGCCCGCCGATGCGTTCGAATGTGCGATCGAGGCGTGCCGTCTCGCGACCCGCTACATGACCCCGGTGATGCTGCTGACCGATGGCTATATCGCCAACGCCGCCGAGCCGTGGAAAGTCCCCGATCCGGCCAGCTATGCGCCGTTCCCGGTGACGTTCCTCGCCGAGAAGAACGGTGCTGGTGAGCATGGGGAACTGCTCCCCTATGCCCGCGACGAAAAGCTGGCGCGGCCGTGGATCAAGCCGGGCACGCCAGGGTTGATGCACCGCATCGGCGGGATCGAGAAGGCGCCGGGCACCGGGCATATCGACTATTCGCCCGGCACCCATCAGACCATGACCGACATCCGCAAAAACAAGATCGACGGCATCGCCCGCGATATTCCGGCGCAGGACGTCTGCCTCGGTGGGGAGGGCGGAAAGCTGGCGGTGGTCGGCTGGGGCAGCACCTTCGGCCCGATCCATCAGGCGGTGCGGCGGATGCGGCGACGGGGCGTCGATGTCAGCCATGTGCACGTCCGCCACGTCTGGCCGATGCCCGGGAACCTGGGCGCGCTGCTCAAGGGCTACGACCACGTCCTCGTGCCCGAGATGAACACCGGCCAGTTCAAGACTGTGCTGCGCGATCAGTTCCTCGTCGACGCCCGGCCCCTGACCAAGACCAGCGGGCAGCCTTTCACCATCGCCGAAATCCAGGCGGCGATCCTGACTTTCTTCGATGACATTCCCGGCAACAAGGGCGGCGAGGTTGACGCGGACAGCACCCAGTTGCCCAGCATCAAGGCAGTCAATCCGTAATTCGTGGACAGTCGTTCGATTATTCGTGCCTTGGAGCAGTCTGGATGGAAGCTCTTGCGAGTCACGGGTAGTCATCACCATTTCGGGCACGATGATCGTCCGGGAATAACGACCGTGCCCCATCCAAAGAAGGATGTTAGACTTGGCACGCTTCGTTCGATCGAGAAGCAGTCGGGCGTGAGTTTGAGGAAGCAGAAATGAAGCGCACCTATCTCGGCGCAGTTTGCGGGGAAATCGGCTCGTACGGCATCATATTTCTGGATTTTCCCGGCTGCATTTCTTCGGCCGATACGTTCGAAGAGGTGTTGATTGGTGGAGAAGAGGCGTTGCGCGGGCATATTGGTGTGATGCTGGAGGCCGGCGAAGCAATTCCCGATCCATCGCAACACGAGCTATCCGACGTGGTCGAATGGTTGGGCGATGAGGATGACGAAGATTCGACCGAAGTTTGGATTGGACTGTATCCGGTACAAGTCGAATTTCCTGAAGAAGCAAATTCAGTGACCATCCGCATGAAAGCCGATTTGATCCGCAATATCGCCGACATGGCCGAAACCACTTTTCGCTCAATTGACACAAGAACGTTTATTGAGACAGCAGTAGAACACGAACTTGAAAAATACCGGAAGTCCGCCTGATGAACGACATGACCCCCCACAATCTCGCTGGCGCAGTCCAGACCACGATCAAGGACTGGGAGACCGACCAGGAGGTGCGCTGGTGCCCGGGGTGCGGCGACTATGCGATCCTGAAAGCGGTGCAGCGCACGCTGCCCGAACTCGGCGCGGACCCGGCCAACACGGTGTTCGTCAGCGGGATCGGCTGCTCGAGCCGGTTCCCCTATTACATCGAAAGCTATGGTTTCCACACCATCCACGGCCGCGCCCCGGCCTTTGCGACGGGGATCAAGCTGGCCAATCCGGCGCTCGACGTGTGGCTGGTGACCGGCGACGGCGACGGGCTGTCGATCGGCGGCAACCACCTGATGCATGTCCTGCGACGCAACGTGAACATGCAGATCATGCTGTTCAACAACGAGATTTACGGACTGACCAAGGGCCAGGTCTCGCCAACCAGCAAGCCCGGCACGATTTCGCCGTCCAGCCCGACAGGCTCGATCGATCACCCGGCGCGGCCGTGCGCCTTCGCGCTGGGCTGCGGCGCGCGGTTCATCGCGCGGGCCTATGATGTGTCGAAGGAACTGCCCGCGGTGCTCAAGGCGGCGCACGCGCACAAGGGCGCGGCGTTCATTGAAATCTTCCAGAACTGCATCGTCTACAACGCCGATGTGTTCGCCGGGTTCGTCGACAAGGCCAACGCCGATCACCAGTTGTGGCTCAAGGACGGCGAGCCGATGGTTTTCGCCAAAGGCACCAAGGGTATCGCGGTCGATGGCGAGAAACTGACGCTGAAGGTTGTCGATGTGCCCACGAATGACGATGGGGTCGGCGACTGGCAGGCGGCGGGCGTGATCGTCCACAACGTCCGCAACCGGGCCATCGCGCACATGCTGGTCGAAATGCGCTTTGGACCCTTTCCGATGGCGCTCGGCGTAATCTACGACGATCCCAAAGCGACCTTCGAGGAAGCGGTCCACTCGCAGAACGCCAAGGCCAGCGAAGGCAAGGTCGTCGATCTTGCCGCCCTGCTCAAGCGCGGCCAGACCTGGACGGTGAGCGCGGAGCCGGAGCTTTAGGCCACCTCGCCCGGCGTTGCCGCCTCAAGACTTTCCGCCGCTTGCGCCGCCACCGCCTTGGCGGGACGGTCGAGCAGTGCGGTGGCAAGGAGCGCCCAGCCGACCCCGCCGAGCCACCCGGCGATGACGTCACTGGGGAAATGCACGCCCAGCCAGACCCGGCTGAAGGCGATCGTCAGGGACAGGACCGCAGCCGCCGCGATAATCGTCAGGCGCACCGGCTGGCGCGGGCTCATCGCGGCGAAGGCCAGCGCAATAGCGAGATAGACCACCGCCGAATTAAAACTGTGTCCGCTGGGAAAACTCGCCCCGCCCGCCTCGGTCAGGTGCGGGACGATCGTTGGGCGGGGCCGTCCGACCAGCGCCTTGATGCCACTGTTGATCAGCCAGCCGCCGATTACGGTCCCAACCAGCACCACCGCCTCGCGTCGCAGCCGCAGCACCAGCAGCGCAAACAGCGCTGCGGCCATGACGACGTTGCGGAGCAGCACGCCGCCCAGCGCGGTCACGTCGCGCAGGGCTTCGAGCACCCAGGGCGGGCCGATCGGGCGCAACTCCGCGCCACCGCGCCACAGCAGCAGCCCGGTCGAATCGAGCCCCCCGGTGCGACCGGCCAGCACCGCCGCGACCATCACGGCGAACCCGGTCCAGCAGATCGCTGCTGCAATCAGCGCATGACGCGGATCGATCCGCCAGCCGCGCGCGGGCAGGGTGATGGTTTGGGCGGATCGGTGGTCGGCCATGTTGGCGCCTCTGCCACGGCGAGGTCGCACTTGCCAGTCTCGGCCAATCTTGCCACCGCGCGGCGATGGACAACCTCACCCATTCGCTGATCGGCGCGGCGCTGGGACAGGCGGGGCTCAAGCGCAAGACCGGGCTGGCGATGCCCGCGCTCATCATCGGCGCGAACCTGCCCGATATCGACGCGGGCTGCGTGATCTACGGGATCGAATCGCTCAGTATGCGGCGCGGGCTCACCCACGGACCGATCGCGATGGTGGTGCTGCCGCTGGTGCTGGCGGGCGCGCTGTGGTGGTTCGATCGGTGGCAGGCGCAGCGCGGCAAGCGGCCCGAAAGGCGGTTGCCGGTGCGGTTCGGCTGGCTCCTGGCGCTGTGCTTCATCGGCTGCCTGACGCACCCGCTGTTCGACTGGTTCAACAACTACGGCATCCGGCTGCTCGAGCCGTTCTCGAGCGAGTGGTTCTATGGCGATACGCTGTTCATCATAGACCCGTGGATCATTGCGATGCTGGGGGCGGGGATATGGCTGTCGCTGCGGCGGGAGCGTGCGGCGAAGGCCGGATGGACTCGGCCTGCCCGAACTGCATTGGTCGGGCTTGGTGCCTATGCCGCGATGAATTTTGTGATCAGTTGGGGCGCAGAGATCGTTGCATCGGGCGATGCACCCTATGCCGATGTCAATGTGACGAATCCTGTGCCATTGGTGTTCTGGCGGCGCGATGTGCTCTGGCGAACCAAGGACGGCTGGTTCGGCACGATGCATTGCAGCTTGCGACAGTGCCGCCGCTATCTGCTCGGAAACGCGAAGACGAACATGGATGACCCGCGCATCGCCGAGTGGGCCAAAGCCGATCCCGCCGCGCGGGCATTTCTGTTCTGGAGCCGGATGCCGGTCGCCGAACTTCACCCGGACCGCATCGTCTTGCGCGACCAGCGTTATATGGACCCACGCATCGGTGATCGCTTCACTGTCACCTTGCGACCGCCCGCCCAAGGCACGCCGAAGTGACCGCCCCCGTTATCGTCTGGCTGCGCCGCGATCTGCGGCTGGCCGATCAGGCGGCGTTTGCGGCTGCGGCGAGCGCGGGTCCCGTGATCCCGGTCTATGTGCTCGATGATGAGACGGCGCAGCATCGCAAGCTGGGCGGGGCGTCGCGGTGGTGGCTGCACCACAGCCTGGCCTCGCTCGATGGGGATTTGCGTAAGCTGGGTTCACGGCTGATTCTGCGGCGCGGCAAGAGCGACGAAATTCTGGCCAGCCTTGCCGAGGAGAGCGGTGCGAGGCAGGTCCACGCTCTGCGCCACTACGAGCCGTGGTGGCGCAATGCCGAGCGGGCAGTGGGCAAGTCGCTCGATCTGCACCTGCATGACGGCAACTACTTGATACCGCCGGGAACGCTGCTGACCGGCGGCGGCACGCCGTACAAGATATTCACGCCGTTCTACCGCGCCGCGCTCGGGCAGTTGCCGCCGCCCCAGCCGACAGCCGCGCCGAAGCTCGAAACGCCCGGCAAATGGCCAAAGTCGGACAAGCTGGACGATTGGGACCTGCTCCCCACCAAGCCCGACTGGGCCGGCGGAATGCGCGACGACTGGACCCCCGGCGAGGCACCAGCGGCCGAGGCAGTCGACGACTTTCTCGACCGGGTTGGCGAATACGAAATCGCCCGCAACCTGCCCTCGATCGACGGTTCCTCGCGCCTTTCGCCGCACCTTCACTGGGGCGAGGTCTCGCCCGCCACCGTCTGGCACGCGCTGAACGAGCAGCGCGGCGAGGGGGCCGAAAGCTTTCGCCGCGAACTGTTCTGGCGCGATTTTGCCCAGAACCTGATCGCCGCCTTCCCCGATTATCCCGAACGCGGGTTTAACGAGGCGGTCGGGCGGATCGAATGGCGCAAGTCCAAGTCCGATTTCGAAGCCTGGCAGCAAGGCCGCACCGGCTATCCGATCGTCGATGCGGGCATGCGCCAGTTGTGGGCCACCGGGTGGATGCACAACCGTGTTCGCATGATCGCCGCCAGTTTTCTCATCAAGCATCTGCTGATCGACTGGAAGCAGGGCGAACGCTGGTTCTGGGATACGCTGGTGGATGCCGACTATGCCAGCAACGGGGTCAACTGGCAGTGGGTTTCGGGCTCGGGGCTCGACGCCAGCATGTGGGTGCGGATCATGGCCCCGCTGAGCCAGTCGGCCAAGTTCGATGCGGCTGGCTATATTCGCCAGTGGGTGCCCGAACTTGCCCAGCTTGGCGACGAGGCGATCCACGACCCGGTGTTCCGCCCGCGCGGTTATCCCGATCCGCTGATCGGTCACCGCGAAGCGCGCGAGCGGGCGCTGGCGGCTCACCGCGCGGCGCGTACCGGATGAATTCGTTGCCCTCCTCCCGCGCCCGCCGCATAAGCGCGCCATGAACGCGCATTCAACGGTTCGGGGGCCGGGTCGGGGCGCGCACCTCGTCGCGGGCGGCAAGCGGGCGAGCGCCGGGACCGGGCGCTTTGCCCGATTGGTCGCTCGATCGCTGGCAGGGCTGCTCGCGGGCGGCTTCCACCGCATCCTCGACCGGATCGATGCCGGTTTGGAACATGGCACCATGCTGGCGCGGCTGCCCGACGGGACCGAGCGGGTGCTCGGCGGGCGCGGCGAGGGTCCGTTCGCCGAGATCGACATAACCCATTGGAACGCGCTGCTGCGGCTTGCGACCGGCGGCTCGGCTGGCTGGTACCAGGCGTGGGAAGCGCGCGAGTGGGAAAGCCCAGACCCGGTCCAGATCTTCGCGCTGTTTATGCAGAACGCGGGGCACCTTGGCGGAATTGCGCGCGCCAAAGGCCCGTGGCGATGGCTGCTGCGGCGGCTCCATTGGCTACAGCGCAACACTCGCGACGGTGCGCGTAAAAACGTCGCGGCGCATTACGACCTGGGCAACGATTTCTACGCGGCCTGGCTCGACCCGACGATGACCTATTCGAGCGCGATGGGCTTCGTCGAAGGTGACAGTCTTGAAATGGCGCAGCGGCGCAAGCTCGATACCATCGCCGCGCGGATCGGCGCGCAGGACGGCGCGAAAGTGCTCGAGATCGGCTGCGGCTGGGGCGCGCTTGCGCGCCGTCTGGCGCAGGACGGGGCCGAGGTCCGCGCGGTCAGCTTGTCGAGCGAACAGATCGACTGGGCAAAAGCACACAATGCGGTGGGTAAACCGTGCCCGCCCTTGTTCGAACTGACCGATTACCGCGCGCTCACGGGCCGGTATGACGCGATCGCCAGCGTCGAAATGATCGAGGCGGTGGGGCGTGCGTGGTGGCCCTCGTTTGTCGATTGCCTCGCGCGCTGCCTGAAGCCGGGCGGGCGCGCGGTATTGCAATACATCTGGATTCGTGACGACCTGTTCGACGCCTATGCGGCCAGCGCCGATTTCATCCAGACCTGTATATTTCCCGGCGGCATGCTGATCCGCGAGAGCGAGCTTAAAGGGCTGGCTGCGGCGCGCGGGCTCGATTGGCGCGAGCCTGAGCACTTCGGCCCTGCCTATGCCGAAACACTGCACCGCTGGCGCGACGCGTTCGATGCGGCGGTCGAAGAGGGCCGCCTGCCGATCGGGTTCGACGCGCGGTTCGTGCGGCTGTGGCGCTATTACCTGATGTATTGCGAGGGCGGTTTTCTGAGCGGCGGCATCGGGGTCAGCCAGGTCACCCTGGTGAAATCCTGAGCCCTATCTGCCGCGATGACGCGCCAGCACGTTGTCGTGGACGATCGGGCTGAGCAGGTTGGCAAAGGCACAGCCGACGAGGTTGTCCTGCCACCATACCACCTCGGCCTGCAGCGATTCGAGCCCCGGCAAGGTCAGCCAGCACAGCGAACCCGGATACATCCGGTTGACGCAGGAGGCTGAAAAGCCGCCCAGCGACAAGTCGAGAACATTGGTCTGGAAGCTGCGTCCGCCCGAGGGCCGCAACGCGGCAGGGATCGCGATCCGCGTGCGCGGGGCGCAGCGATCTTCCTGCGCGGCGATGGCGTAGCGATTGCGCGAGCTGGCTTCGGACATAAGTGCGGCTCCCGTCGCGGCGAACCATGCTGTGCGCTATTTGCGCGCGACCCTTTGGAACTTATGAATATGGCCGCTTAAGCGGGGGTTACGCTGTTTGGTTAACCCGCTCGCGGTGGCCGCTGATGAACGGCTCGGCGACCAGCGCCGCGATCCGCGCCGCAACGTCCTCGGGGGGCTTG
>Ga0105052_10003190_pt1 | contig 19227 bp, 16 predicted proteins | sample FRY03_FD_78094 | JGI IMG/M metagenome (GOLD analysis project Ga0105052, IMG submission 78094) | Freshwater microbial communities from Lake Fryxell liftoff mats and glacier meltwater in Antarctica - FRY-03 | ecosystem: Environmental > Aquatic > Freshwater > Ice > Glacier meltwater ... | reverse complement strand
ACATAAATGCCTTGCGACAGACTGGAAACATCAAGACGTTGGGCAGTTTGTCCGTTTGATACGATGGTTGATACCACTCTACCTGAAGCATCCATCACAGAAATGTTGCTTGCAGCATTGTTGCTGTCTAAAATTCTAATGGTTAATATATCCGAAGTTGGAACTGGGAAAACTTCCATTCCGAATATTCCATTGAGTTCGCCAATACCATCAACTACTGACGAATCTTCTTCCAAAATATTGACGCAATAATCTTCCACTTCGCCATCTTGCCCGTTATCGCATGAACTTTGCGGATAGTCGCCAAACTGAGTTCCGTACGCCATGGAAACGCGCATACGGGCAGAGCCCAAATCGGCAGTGAGCGGAATGGTGATGGTGCCGGTAACTGTGGTCTGGGAACCTTGTGCGTCATCAAATAACAATTCTGCGCTGGAGAACGAACCGTTCTGATTCAGATCGATCCACAATCTGAAATGTTCGGTGTAAGATTGGCCCGAAAAACCAGGTTTGAAAGAAACATCATAGGTCTGTCCGCGCTGTAGATCAACCGAAATGGAATTGAAATCGGCATATCCCCCTACTTCATCATCCGAAGTGTTACTGAGGCTGCCAACGACCACGATATTTATCCATTCAAAATCGTTGGAACCTGTTGATTCGCAGAAGGTTTCGTCCGTACACGCACCACAGCCAAATGTTTGAAACGATTCTTCGTCCGAAAAATCGGTGGTATCGCCATTACAATTTGTGGCCACTTGCACTTCATATTCCGTACATGGCTCCAACCCCGATATGGCGAACGTAGGAGTTGTGATAGCGATTTCCTGCATCCAATTTCCACCACTGGTGGGCCTCCATTGCAACGTATAACTGTTTGCCGCAAATACCGCATTCCACGTTGCGGTTACGCCAGCCTCGGTTTCGTTTGAAAGCTCCAAAACGTCTGGTGCAACACAGCAACCATCGGTAGAAAAGAAAAGTGTATCGGTCCAATTGCTTGTTTCGCCATCGCAGATGGATTGGGCAATGAACCAATAATCGGTGCAGGCCGAGAGCCCAGAGGTGCTGTAAGCACTTGCCGTCAGATCAGAGATTGCGTTTACCGCACCTCCTACTTCACCATAAGCAATATTGAAAGAGTCGATTGTTGCCAACGAATTCCAATCAATATCTGCCTGAATGTCTGTGATGTTGGTTGTGGCAACGCTGAACGGACGAAGACAGCCACCGCTCTCGCACGTGTTCAGAATTTGATCCAAAGCTCCTTTCAAATTCAACCTTCCTCCTGTTACGCATTCGGTGGTAAGGTTGGCAATCGGATCAACGCCATTGAAAATGGCATCACGCACCATTTGTGCTGCCAAAGCTGGGTCTGAATGAGAAATTGCCGCAAGCGAAGCGCATGGAGCAGAATAAACCAGTGCCACAGCACCTGCAGTTGCCGGGCCAGCAAAAGATGTTCCTGATGTTGTGGAGTATCCTCCTCCAGCAGCGGTCGTTCTCACATCCTCGCCCGGTGCACCAAGGTCAACTGTGGTTTGTCCATAGCCTGAGAAGGTTCTCACATCCTGATTATTTGTTGCCGTGATGGAAATCAAATATTCGCTAGAGCAACCTGTTGGAAGATCACCGACCACATCAATATTCACATTATTGTTGGCAGTTGAACCAGCACTAAGAATACCGGAAAGCCCAAGCGTGTCGTAAAACGCACACCATAATGGAGCATCCAACGGGTCTGCATTATCGAGTCCCCACGAAGAATTTGTAGCCACTACATATGCACCTTTAGCTCCACTCGTTTGCTCATACAAGCGTCTCATCACCAACGGATACGTATAGGCTTCAATCACATTGGCCTCGTTTGGACTATTTACGCTTCCAATGCTGCCGTAAGTCATGTTCATAATCTTCACATTCCAATTCACTCCCACTACTCCAACGCCATTGTTACCTATCGCACCGACCATTCCTGCCACATTTACACCGTGGCTTCCGCCATCAACATCATCGTTATCATCAACCGGATTCCAACCTAAATAATCATCAATATATCCGTTGTTATCATCATCAATATTGTTGTTCGGTATTTCGTGACGGTTTACCCAGTTATTTGCCATCAAATCTGGATGATTGAGATCGCCACCATCATCAACCACGCAAACAACAATCGTATCCCCAGTGGCAGTAACGCCTCCAGTAGTAATCTCCCAAGCTTCTTCAGAGTCTATATCAGCATCGGCAGTAGCACTTCCTGCTCCATTGTTAATGTGCCACCACTGTTGGCTAAGCTGCGGGTCGTCTGGTATAACTGCCCTATTCTCTATGTAATGATTAAGCTGAATAAGTGTTACCGAAGGATGATTCCAAAGTTGTTGTAGAAATCGATTGTGATGGATAGTGGGGTCGAACTCCAACAGATAAGCCGCCATTGGTGCTGAAAGCAATCGGTTCAGTTTCAGAGCGGTCGGCTGTCCTTCAAAAAATTGATTGGCGAGGATAACCTTATCCACAGCGTTACTCGGAATCTGAACGATGATATTACCAGGAACGGTCTGGGGTTTTTCTTGGGCTACAACCACGTTCATAGCGAGAGCAGACAGGAAAAGAGTAAGTATTTTTTTCATTGGGTAACTTTGGTTCTTGGACGTAAATATAGATGTAGCGTTGGCGATAAATGTTCGTGTTGAGACACTCTGGCTGTATTTAGAACTGTTAATAACACTCTATTTATAATTACCAAAATGGCCAAAAAGTGTTAAACCTCTTATGCAATCACCGAACAATGGTAGTTTGACATAGTTATCTTTGCCTAAATATTGAACTAAAAATGAAAAAAATACTATTCCTCCTTTTAATAGCTGGCTCCATGGGATTGCAAAGCTGTCAGTACAATACAATGGTTGAAAAACAGGAAGCCGTAACCGCACAATGGTCTCAGGTTGAGAACGTTTATCAGCGAAGAGCCGACCTTATTCCAAACCTTGTTTCAACCGTAAAAGGTTATGCCGATTTTGAGCAAGAAACCTTGACTGGAGTTATTGAGGCACGCGCCAAAGCAACCAGTGTTACTGTTGATCCATCGAAATTGGATGCAAGCAGTATTCAGAAATTTCAAGCTGCGCAAGACGGACTTTCTTCTGCATTAAGCAAGTTGATGGTTGTTGTGGAGCGGTACCCAGATTTAAAAGCAAATCAGAATTTCTTGGAACTACAATCTCAACTGGAAGGAACCGAAAACCGAATCGCTGTTGAACGCAAGAAATTCAACGAAACGGCTCAGGCATACAACACCTATATCCGCAAGTTTCCGAATAACATGATTGCAGGCATGTTCGATTTTGAGAAGAAAGAATATTTTGAAGCGGATGCCGGAGCTGCAACCGCTCCTAAAGTTGAATTCTGATTTGAGCGCCAAGGAATATTTCACGGATGCCCGTTTAGCTGCGCTTGATAAAGCCATAAAAGCTGCCGAAAAATCCACTTCGGGCGAGGTGCGTTTGTATGTGGAAGACAACTGCAAAGAAGACGTTCTAGACCGGGCAGCATTCCTCTTTTCGGAGCTAAAAATGCACAAGACCGAACTTCGGAATGGAGTGCTTTTCTATTTGGCTAAGAAAGATCGGAAGTTTGCGATTTTGGGCGATGGCGGCATCAACGCAAAGGTTGGAAACGATTTCTGGGATCACATCAAAGTTGAAATGCTCAACTTCTTCAAAGAAGGTCAGTTTTCGGAAGGTTTGGAAAAAGGAATTTCGATGGCTGGAGAAGCACTTTCTACTCATTTCCCTTATCAGAGAAGCGATGTGAACGAACTTTCAGACGACATCATCATCAAATGATAGGTTGGTCTTATATCCAAAGCGACAGGTTGGGTCATGCTGTGCGCCTCAGGCGCATCAGCATCTATCAGCTATTGCATTCAGATCCTTATCCGCCTGAGGCGGACAGGGTGACGCTATTTTTAAGAATCTAGCCAAACAAACTGTTTGAAAATGAGAAACTTACTTTTCCTCTTGATTTTAGTGATTCCATTCGGTTCATTCTCGCAAGAATTTCCAACTCGGTCTAACCGTTTAGTCAACGATTATTCCAATACACTTTCGGCTTCGGATGCTCAGAGTTTGGAGAACAAACTTGTGGCCTACGACCGCGAAAGCTCCGTTCAGATTGCAATCGTCATCCTAAAAACATTGGATGGTTATCCGATTGATGATTATGCGTTTCAATTGGGCGAGAAATGGGGTATTGGTCAAGCCGGAACTAACACAGGCGCGCTCATTCTCGTGAGTATGGAAGAGCGCAAAATGTGGATTGCTACAGGCTACGGCCTTGAAGGCACATTGACCGATGCCATGTCAAAGCGAATCATCGAAAATGAGATGAAACCTCGTTTTAAAAACGATGATTACGCGGGTGGTTTGGCTGCAGCATCTGACGCGATTATTCAGGTTACAAGAGGCGAATACCAAGGGAAAGCTGGAGATGGAAGACCAGACCCAGCTCCAATTGCTGGAGGAGTGGTCATTGTAATGGTACTATTGCTTATTTGGATTCTCAAAGCATTTCAGGTAAAGCGATACGCAAAAACAAATCATTTGGGATTTTTAGCTGCTTGGATGTTGCTCAACAGTGCAAGCAGAAGCCACGGAGGTTCCTTCTCCTCATTCTCTGGCGGAAGCGGTGGATTTTCTGGTGGCGGAGGCGGTTTCGGAGGTTTTGGCGGTGGAAGCTTCGGTGGCGGAGGTGCTGGCGGTAGCTGGTAAGTTTGAATTATGATTTTATATTTACGAGTGACGATTTTAGATTTACCCAAACTTCTAACTCCTATTTCCTAACTCCTCAAAACTTAGATGCAGTTGACGGCAGAAAAGCAACAACAGGCGGATAGCCTTTATCTTGTTCTTGCAGCGATATTCATTGCCTCGCTGGTTTCCTGCAATCTTATCTTCCAAAAATTCTTCACGTGGAATCCTTTTGGGTTTTTCAATTTTGAGATTTCAGTTGGCATTCTTCCTTATCCAATAACCTTTTTGGTGACAGATCTTATTTCTGAGATTTATGGAGCAAAACGTGCAAACCGAGTCGTTACCGCTGGGCTAATTGCCAGCATATTTGTTCTAGGCGTGGTTTCTTTGGCAGATGCGGCAACTGCCACAAGCTGGTCTCCAGTGTCAAATGCAGAGTTCAGCAAAGTATTCGGACTCACAACCGTTTCTGTGGGAGCTTCTATGGCAGCTTATCTTGCTGCTCAGTACATCGACATCCGGCTTTTTCATTTTTGGAAACGAATTACCAACGGAAAGCATCTTTGGATAAGAAACAACTTCTCCACCATCACATCCCAATTTGTAGATACCGCGCTTGTAGTCGGATTGCTTTGTTGCATAGGCGCAATTGAATGGTCGCGTTTTGGCGAGCTATTGTTTGCAGGATGGCTTTTCAAAGCTATTATTGCTGCGTTAGACACGCCTTTTCTTTACGTGTTCACGTGGGGAATTCGCAAACATTTCGGACTTGCACCTGCCGAGGAATTCCAATGACCTATTGGTCAATCTGAACCTATCTTTGACCAATGGCCTACTCCTTTCATATCCTAAAGAGCGAAATTCTTGAAGAATTCCAAGAACGGGTGGATTTCAATGTGATGGAGGTTTTGGACAAAATTCAGGAAGCCGAACTTCCCACCGACCATTTTGATTTTTACCGTTCGGTATCATCCGTTTATTCTTCGAGGATAGAAGGTGAGGAAATTGAATTCGATAGCTTTTTTAAGCATCGTTTCTTGAATGTGGAATACAATACTGACTACACCAAACGGGCTGATGACCTCTATTCAGCCTATGAGTTCATAGACCATGCCCCACTCAATTTGGATAATCTGAAAACGGCACACGGCATCCTTTCTACGAATATTCTTCCCAAAAAGCATCAGGGAAAATTCCGAAAAAATCCAATGTTTGTCATCAATAATCAGGAACGGATAGAATATGTGGCTGCTAACCATTCCGTGCTTGAACAAGAAATGCAGAAGCTCTTCTCAGATATTGACCAACTATTGAATTCTGAACTTGACCTGCATGAAACGTTCTTTTTTGCTTCCATGATCCATCTGGTATTTGTGAAAATCCATCCGTTTCAGGATGGAAATGGAAGGACAGCCCGCTTACTAGAAAAGTGGTTTCTCGCTTCAAAACTCGCTGAAAAAGCAGCTTCCGTTCAATTGGAAAAGAACTATTATGTCCATTTGGCCGATTATTACGGGCACATCAGAAAACTCGGACTTGAATATGAAATCCTCAATTATGGCCTGTCGTTGAATTTCCTTTTGATGACGGTTGTTGGATTAAGGACTCAATTAGACAATGAGTGAGCCAATTCTGTACCTCGGTCTGAAACAAGACACCGCAACTGGCGTTAGAAATAGATATTTGTACGTGAAAATCATTTTCTCAAGAACGAAGAACTCGTAACAAAAATGCTCAGAATTCTCCTTTCGATGCTATTGACCGCATCGTTGTTCTCATCTTCTTACTCTCAAATTTATGACCCCGTAAAATGGATTTTTTCGGCAGAGAGAATATCTGAAACCGAGGCAAACCTCATTTTCGAAGCTAAAATTGAAAGCGGCTGGCATCTTTATTCGCAGCACCTAGATGGAGATGGGCCTATTCCAACATCCTTTGCTTTCAAAGAATTGGGAGGCGCAAAACTCAAAGGCGATATTTCTGAAGGAAAAGGACATTCTTCCATGGATCCAAACTTCGGAATCGTGGTTAAGTATTTCGAGAACAAAGCTCGATTCGTGCAGAAAGTCACTGTTTCAGCAGCCGCCACCACGCTAAAAGGAGAGTTGGAATTCATGGTCTGCAACGATGAGCGTTGCCTGCCTCCCGATTATTTATCGTTTGAATTCAAGGTTCCAAAGGCTGAAAAGACAGAGGCTTCTCCAGTGGGAAAACCCGCTGAGCAAGGCCAAACCGAACCTGAAATTCATGACCCAGTGAAGTGGAGTTTCACTTCAAAAGAGTTGGGTAATGGCGAATATGAGTTGAGTTTCGCAGCTGCAATAGAAGATGGCTGGCACATGTATTCTATGAATTTGCCAGAGGAAATGGCCTTCACACAGACATCATTTCAATTCGATTCGTTGAGGGCAATTGAATTACAAGACAAGCTTACCGAATCAACTCCAATTTCTGAATTCGATAGCATCATTCGAATGAAACTCTCCTATTTCGAACATGAAGCGGTATTTCAGCAAAAAGTGCGTTTGCTAACCTCCCCAAGCACGGTGAAAGGAGCATTGGAATTCACTGTATGTAATGATGCAGGATTTTGCCTGCCGCCTGAGCAAGTAGATTTCAGATTTGAACTGAGCGGAGAAGTGGCTGAAGCGACATCCGCAGGTTCGGAAGGAGGCTTCAACAGGTCGTGGATTGGGATTTTCATCGCAGGATTTCTGGGCGGATTGCTCGCACTACTTACACCTTGCGTGTTCCCAATGATTCCCTTGACGGTTTCATTCTTTACCAAGCAAAGCAAGACGCGCGCAAAAGGCATTACCAACGCGTTAATCTATGGTGCGTTCATCATCTTTATTTATGTGGTTTTAGGTTTTGCAGTAACAGTCACGTTTGGAGCTGATGCGCTTAATGCATTGAGCACGAATGTTTGGTTCAATCTGTTCTTCTTCGTCCTGTTGGTTGTATTTGCCATTTCCTTCCTAGGAGCTTTTGAAATAACACTTCCAAGTTCGTGGGTCAATAAGGCCGATCAGCAATCTGACAAAGGAGGAATAATCGGAATCTTCTTCATGGCGTTTACGCTCTCTCTTGTCTCGTTTTCCTGTACTGGACCCATCATCGGAACGCTGCTTGTAGAAGCTGCCGTGAACGGTGGAGTGCTTGGGCCAATTATGGGAATGACTGGCTTCAGTTTGGCGTTGGCACTTCCGTTCGGATTGTTTGCAGCATTCCCCGGATGGTTAAACTCGATGCCAAAATCTGGTGGATGGTTGAATTCAGTAAAAGTGGTTTTGGGCCTTTTGGAACTAGCACTGGCACTCAAATTCTTGAGCAATGCCGATCTTGTTGTTCAAGCAGGCTTACTAACCCGCGAACTTTTCCTTGCCATTTGGATTGGAATTTTCAGCACGCTTGCGTTGTATCTCTTCGGGTTCATCAAATTTCCACACGATAGCCCAATCAGCAACATCTCCATTCCTCGTTATTTCTTTGGCTTATTTGTTCTCGTATTCACCATCTATTTAATCCCAGGGCTTTGGGGCGCACCACTCAAAATCATCAGTGGTTTTCCTCCACCGACCTTTTACAGCGAAAGCCCGAACGGATTTGGTGGTTCCGGAATATCAACTTCAGAGATTGTGTTATCAACTGATGGAAAGGTTGTGGGTGATCCATTGCATTGCCCGCACGGATTGCCTTGTTTTCACGATTATGAAGAAGGATTGGCTTACGCGAAAGAATCAGGAAAACCCATCATGTTGGATTTTACTGGTTGGGCGTGTGTCAACTGCCGCAAAATGGAAGAACAGGTTTGGAGCGATCCGCGTGTTCTGAAGCGTCTTCGCGAGGATTACGTGCTGATTTCACTTTACGTGGATGAGAAAACGCAGCTTCCTCTTGAGGAACAGATTGAAGTTCGGATTGGAGATAAAACCAAGAAGCTACGAACGGTGGGCAATCGCTGGAGTTACATGCAAGCCGAGCGCTTCAAGACCAATTCACAGCCTTATTACGTAGTTCTGGATCACAACGAAAAGCAGTTGGGTGAACCAGCGGCCTACGACCCAGACATTGAGAAATACGTCAATTGGTTGGATGCTGGGATAAAGGCGTTCGAGAAGTAAGTATGAAACCTTAAAGCCAGATATTTAATTATTAGGTTATTGGGTTATTGGGGAGTGATGCTTCCAAATTTATCACTACACCGCACACCTAATAACTCAATAACCAATAACTCAATTATTCAGCATCACCGGCATCACCAGCATCAACAATTGTTCTCCTTCAACAACTGTTTCTCCTGGATAAAGAATCCCTGCGCGGTTAGGCTCAGACATTTCTAAGATTACATCTTCCGTTTCAACGTTGCTCAACATTTCCATCAAGAAACGCGAGTTGAAACCGATTGACATATCAGTGCCCTTGTAGCTACAAGTCAACCTTTCGTCAGCATTGTTTGAAAAATCTGGATCTTCAGCAGAAACATGCAATTCGCTTCCAGCAATTTTCAAACGCACTTGATGCGTTGTCTTGTTTGAGAAGTAAGAAACACGCTTTACAGAATTCAAAAATTGGCTTCGGTTTACTGTAAGTACGTTCGGGTTTTCCTTCGGGATTACTGCTTCGTAATTCGGGTATCTGCCATCAATCAAACGACAAACGAGTTTCACGCTTCCAAAAGAGAATTTTGCATTGGTGTCGTTGTATTCAACAGTAACATCAGATTCTTCCGTAGAAAGAACATTCTTAAGCAGATTCAATGGCTTTTTAGGCATGATAAAGCTAGCACCAGAATCAGCTTTGGCATCGGTTCTTCTGTATTTCACCAATTTGTGAGCATCAGTAGAAACGAACGTTACATTATCTGAAGAAAGCTCAAAATAAACACCTGACATCACTGGTCGGAGTTCGTCATTTCCTGCGGCAAAAATGGTTTTACCAATAGCTCTGGCCAAAAGGTCAGAAGGAACGGTGACTGAAGCTGCGGCTTCCAATTCTGGAGCTTTTGGAAATTCCTCTCCATTCAATCCCGCAACGTTGTATTCTCCATACTCAGAAGTAAAACGAACCGCGTGCGTTTCCTTGTTCACCGAGAAGGTGATTGGGGTATCAGGAAAGCTTTTCAAAAGATCCAAGAGGATACGTGCTGGAATAGCAACTTGACCTTTTTCTTTCGATGTCACGTCAAACGAAGTGCTCATGGTTGTTTCTAGGTCAGAACCCGAAATGGTGAGTTGATTTTCGCCAATATCAAACAGGAAATTATCGAGAATTGGAAGTGTGTTATTTGTACTCACAACACCACTAATGGCCTGTAAATTCTTCAGTAATAATTGACTGGAAACAATGAATTTCATTTGTGCTTTTTTCGAATGGGTTACAAATATAGACGAATGAGGTTCTTACGCTCGAAAGTGTTGAAAACTATGAATTAGTTATCTCTGCGCAGCTTAGGATCAATCTCTAATGATTTGATAGGAATCGTCAATCGGTCGAATGTAAAATACTGAATGAGCATGATTTCGGTCTTATCTCCATTAATTACACCATGCATGCGGTCTACATCCCAAACCAGCGGATTTCCATCTACATCGATAGCTCCAGGATTGGCAGGTATGAGATAGGAGGTTACAGATTTTGTCTGGCTTTCCGTTCCTGTTACAGAAATAGTAAAATATGGCTGCGAATTAGCGATACTATCAACCCGTTCCTCATCGTATGGCTGAATGCCTTCAAAACGAACATTCCGATATTCGAGCATGTAGCGTTTCACGAAAACAGTATCCGTGGTATTCACCAATTCTTGTTTTGGATAAAGTTTGAAAAGCTGCACAACGCGATCCTTTGAATGCGTAATCTTAAAAGAACGTTCTGGTTCTTGGTGAAATTCAACCTTGATTTCGGCAATTTCAGGAAGCGAATAAGCGAATATCTCACTGTCGCGCCATTCCAACACCCGTGCCATATATCTACCTGAGAGATAGCCAATGAAACCAGGAATGTGGCAAACGAACGGAGTGCTGGAACCTTCAATCAGCATATAGGTTCCCATATTGTCCTTGGTGGCATCGCCAACATAATAGGTTTTCACCTTTTCGTTGCCCTTATAGATTTCCACTTTCGTGGATTTGCCAGCCATCAGTTTCACAATATTATTATGAGCCGTTTTGGCCACAGGCGCACTCATTTCAACCCGATTGATGGTTTTCAGCAACACATCGATAGCATCTTTCCTTGCCTTGTGATCTTTATTCACAGTCCATTCACGGTCACTTTTCCGTTCGAGAAGTACGGTTTGCCCCATTTTATCGGCAAGGAAAATTTTGGTTATTCCCGCAGTGTCTTCTACAGCAAAATCATGCAATTCAGGTTTGATAGTGCCAGAACCTCTTTGCTGATAAGCGAAATAAGCTATGGCACCAAGCACCAACAAAATGAACAGTCCAATCAGATTTTTCTTCATACTAAGCGTATCTTTTTTTGCGGAAGTAGGCGTTGATGAAACCGAATAATATCACCAGTCCGATTGGAATTACCACGTTGATAATCTGCCATTTCGTTCGTTCAGATTCAGCCTTTTTCCTGTCGAGTAATCGAATTTCTAATGAACGCGAACGGATGGAAGTCAAACTCATATCATCACACAGATAATTGATGGCATTGAGCAAGAAAGTCTTGTTTCCGAACTGCTGACTAGTGTATTGATCGAAACCACACGGCAGGTACGTGCCGTCAGGATTGATGTGATTCCGCATAATGTCGCCATCAGAAACCACAATCATTTTGGTTGATCTTCCCTCCTCTTTGAACTGAATATCCCGACTTTCCTTGATCATAGTTGTCAAGCGGTTTTTGAAAACGCTTTCAAATTTTCCTTCGAGAAGAACTGCAACAGGTAGATATTTCTTATTGAATTGCTCTGGCTTCGGTTCTTCCACCATCACATCCAAACTCACTTGGGTTGGGGTTCGCAAGGCTCTCGTTTTATCAGAGGTTGAAAGCAGAACCGTTTTTTTGATGTTAGAATTACCAACTGTATCCAAACTAGAAGTGAATTCCAGTTTGATTCCGTTCAGATTCCTTACAATTGGATGCTCGCTTTTAGGAATGACAATCGGGAAGAAAACCCACGGCTGCAATGCCCATTGAAGCTGATTTCCAACGTAACCAGAAGGCCCAGGAATGGCGGCACATCTGGCATCCTGAAGCAAATCGGTGTTTACCCGAACACCATATTTAAAGAGCATATCCTCCAAATTGACAGAAGTTGGAATGGCCAAGGTTGATGGCGCATAACGTAAGCTGTCCATGTTGCAGAACACAGGTTCCACCAACCACAAAACACGACCACCGTACATGATGTATTGATCAATCATGAATTTATCTTCCTCCGTAAAAATGGTGTCTGGTTTCGCGATGATAATCGCCTTGTATTTCGGGAAAATGACTGCCCCGCTGTCTCCTTCGGCACGGCTCACCAAACTGTTCAATTTCCCGTTGATGGTAACGCGCTCCAAACGGTAATATTCCGAAAGTGACTTGGCCATATCCGCCACTTGGCGCTCGGTTAACTCACCATGTCCTTCCACAAACCCAATGCTTTCAGCACGGCTTGATGTCATTTTTCTAATGGCGTTGGTGATCTCGTATTCGAGGTCTTCCGTTGAGCTGTTCAGCATCTGCTCAGGCGCTGCACCCATCTGACTTTTGAGAAGTTGCATCGCAGTTTCCTGTCCGCGATAGGTCATAATCGCTCCAGGAAAAATCAACTTTTGCTTTACTCCATCTTCAGCCTTAATCTGAATATTGGTCGGCATAAGACCTTGCTTTGCCAATTGACGATAAAGATCATTCCGACTTTTGTCGTCAGGCTGATTGCTCGGATTGATGAATTCGTACTCAATATTGTTGTTGGAGTAGGCACGAAATTCATCTAGCATTTCCCGCGTTCGATCGCGTAATCTTCGGAAACCGGCTGGCAACTCGCCATCCAAATAAACCTTCAGATAGATGACATCATCCAAATTCTCTAAAAGGTCTTTCGAAGTTTCAGAAAGCGTGTACCGTTTCTCTGATGTAAGATCGAAACGCGTGAAGAAGAAACCGCTCAGCACGTTCAACGCGATAACGATACCAATCACGGTCAGTAACTGAATCATATCTCTCAGCATCGTCTTTCTCACCATTTTCTGCTTTCTAAAACGGTTCGTGTAAGAGCGATGAAAACAGCAATTAGGCTTACGAGGTAAACTACATCGCGTGTGTCAATCACACCTCGACTCAGACTACTATAATGACTGTTGATTCCAATTCCTAAAAGAAGGTGATCCCATGTTCCGAGGAACTGAAAGGAAGCCACCGTTTCCAGTCCAATCCATAAGGTCCAACTCAGGAAAACGGCTAGAATAAAACTCACAATTTGATTGGTTGTGATGGCTGAACTGAAAATACCGATGCTCACAAACGAAGCGCCCAACAGCAATAATCCGATATACGAACCCCAAACGCTTCCCGTATCAATGTTTCCTGCGGGGTTTCCCAATTGATAAACCGACATGAAATAGACCAAGGTTGGAAGCAAAGCGAAGATGACGAGTACCAAGCCACCGAAGTATTTCGCAAGAATGATGCTGAGGTCTGTAATCGGTCGTGTGTGCAGTAATTCAATCGTTCCGCTGCTTTTTTCATCCGCAAAACTGCGCATGGTAATGGCCGGAATCAGGAACAAAAACACCCAAGGAGCAACTACGAAAAGCGTACTGAGGTCGGCATAGCCATTGTCAATTACGTTGGCATCCGTAGGGAGAACCCACATAAATAAACCCACGAACAACAGGAACACACAGACAACGATGTATCCGATAAGTGAATTGAGAAAGCTGTTAATCTCTTTTTTAAGCAGTGCCCACATTGGCCGCGAAGTTAATGGTTCATGTAAGACCCATCAATGCGAAACAATGGTCATTAATTACTGTTCTGACCAAGCAATAATTAACTTCATAATCATGAAACACGCGCTACTTCTATTTTTCCTTTCCTCATTTTTTCTCCAAGTCAAAGCCCAAGACATGGAGGTTTTTAACCAGTACAATCGCGAACTCAACACCCATTCTCGCAACGGCATGATTGCTTTGGGAAGTTGGGGAGTTGGAAACATCATTGCAGGAACCGCTGGTGCGCTGACCACCGAAAAAGGCTCAATGATGTTCAGTTTTCATTTAATGAACGCATCTTGGAATGTGGTGAATTTGGGAATCGCTCTTCCAGCCTACTTCGGTGCGCGAAAGAGACTGAATAAACAATATGACATTCCGGGCTCGTTTAAATTGCAACGACAACAGGAAACGCTGTATGCCATCAATATGGCAGCCGATGTGCTCTACGTTGGTTCGGGCGTTTTTCTTCAAGAATTCGGAAACAGGTACACTAACGATAACGTCCGCAACTCCTTTAAAGGAATGGGTTACTCGCTCATCCTTCAAGGCGGTTTTCTGCTACTATTTGACGCAGTGATGTTTGGAGTTCACAAAAACCATTGGAAGAAAAACGAGCAGAAAATCTGGGAACAATTGGAGTTCAACGGAACTTCGATTAAGTGGAATATTCCTTCTAAATAGATGTCAGATGGGAGATTACAGACTTCCATTTTTGGGTTATTGAGTTATCCGTTATTAGTTATTTCTCCGTACTGCCAGAGTAAGTCAGTAACCATTAACCCAACAACGACTTCCCTACTCAAAATAGATGGAAAACAAGAACGTTTTCGACTTTAAGGATTGAATGGAATTGGTGAATGCCGTCTGATCTTCAACTAAGAGATTGTTTAAACCGAACGACATTTTTACTTCTGTAGAGAGTTTGAAATACTCCAAGTAAAAATCGATACCTACACCAAGATCCCAGGTGTAATCTTCACGCTTCATTTTCAGAATAACCTCTTCCGTTTGTACGTCTTCTTTAGTGGCCATATCGAAGAGGAATTTTCCACCACCAATAACGTAAACTCGCCAGTTATTAATCCTCCGCGAGCGGAACTTGAAATAGAGCGGCACTTCGAGGTAGACTGAGTTCACAACCTTATCATACACCACCGGAACGGTGTCTCGTTCGATGAACGTGTACTCCATGGAACGGCCTACAAAAGATATTCCTGGAATGAAACGAAGATTGAAATGTTCGCCCAACCGGACGTCTGAAACGATACCGAGATTGAAACCCATGGCTCCTTTTGGTTCGACTATATAGACAGAGTCGAGCGCTTGAATATTACCAACCGTCTTCACTGCTATATCGGAGTAATTGACGCCCAGCGAGAACCCGAAGTGCATGCGTTGACGGTCGTACTTAGTCAGATTGAGCTGCTTCTTTTCCTTGTATTTGGTGGGGAATTGTGCAACCGCATCTGCCGAATTCAGAACGAGCGCAAGGCTAACAATAATTGTCGCAAAAAGAATATTTGTGTTTTTGCTGTACAAATCAGGCTTTAATACCAGTATATAAACTGCAGATTCCAAACGTCAGCGACTTCGATGTGTTGTTCTGAAAACCAGCAGCTGACATTACTTTCTTAAAATCTTCCCCATCTGGAAAAGCATTTACAGACATCGGCAAATAGGTGTAGGCCGAATCATCTTTGGAAAGCATTTTGCCTAACAACGGAAGGATATTATTGAAGTAAAACCCGAACAATTGCTTGACTGGAAACTTCTTTGGTGTAGATAATTCCAACACGACCAGTTTTCCGCCTGGACGCAATACACGATTGATATCTGTTAATCCTTTCTGAAGGTTCTCAAAATTCCTCACTCCAAATGCAACGGTGGCAGCATCATAAGTATTGTCTGCGAATGGAAGATTCTCAGAATCTCCCACAACCATTTCAATCTTATCCGTCAGATTTTTCTTAGCAATCTTCACTTTTCCGAGGTCCAGCATTCCCACAGAAATATCAACTCCAGTAATCTTATCCGGATTCAAACTCATGGCTTCCAAAGCGAAATCGCCTGTTCCAGTAGCTACATCCAAGATCGTTTTTGGCTTCAGTTCTTTCAGTTGAGCGATTGCTTTCTTTCTCCAAATAATGTCGATTCCCATCGAAAGCGAACGATTGAGAAAATCATACCGATGCGCGATATTATCGAACATGGTCGCAATCTGTTGGGTTTTTGAACCTTCCTTGCTGTACGGCTTTACAGATTCCGCCTTATTCTCGATGATTGAACTCACAGTTTCTTGTTTTGGTCTTAACCGTTGATTAGCGCAATTAGTTCGGTGATAGTAACGGATGATTGTTCTCCAGTGGTCATATTCTTCACCCCAATCTTGCCACTTTCCATCTCGTCTGTGCCAACCATAACCACAAACTGAATAGCGTTGTTGTGAGCGTAGGTCATCTGCTTTTTCATCTTGGCACTATCAGGATAAAGCTCTGTGTTTATACCTGCTTCGCGAAGTTGCTTGACCAAACCAAGGCAATGACTTGCTTCCTTATCTCCAAAGTTGACGAAGAACACCTGCGTGCTATCTGAAGTGAGTTCCGGGAACAAATTAGCTCCATCCAACACATCATAAATTCGGTCAGCACCAAAAGAGATTCCAACGCCAGAAACATCGGGCATTCCGAAAATTCCAGTTAAATCGTCATAACGTCCACCACCAGAAATGCTGCTCGAAAGTGTTCCTTCAATATTTGAACGTACTTCGAAAATGGCGCCAGTATAATAGTTCAACCCTCGCGCAAGGGTAAGATCCAATTCGAGAACAGTTTTGTTCGAAATGAGCCTTTGAGCGGTTTCCAAAACCTCAGAAACTTCTGCAATTCCTTTTTGTCCTGTTTCGTTTTCTCCCAAATAGGTTTTAAGGAATTCCAACTTTTCAGTCGTGTTTCCTGAGAAACGCATCAATGGAAGCAATTTCTCAATGGAAGCATCTGAAATACCGCGCTCCTTCAATTCCGCCACAACCTTCTCCTCCCCTATCTTATCTAGCTTATCGAGTGCTACAGTAATATCTACAAAAGCATCTGGCGCTCCAATTACTTCGGCAATGGCGGCCAACAGTTTTCTGTTGTTAATCTTAACCGTAACTGGAATATTCAGCTTTGAGAAAACCTCATCTGTTACCTGAACCATCTCTATTTCATTCAGAAGAGAATTACTTCCAATTACATCAATGTCGCATTGGTAGAATTCGCGGTAACGTCCTTTTTGTGGCCTATCTGCTCGCCAAACTGGCTGAACTTGATACCGTTTGAATGGAAATGTGATTTCGTTTCTGTGCTGAACTACGTAACGTGCGAAAGGAACAGTTAAGTCGTAGCGAAGGGCCTTTTCAGATAAATGATTTGCGATTGACGATTGACGATTGACGATTTGCGATTGGCCGCCATCTAATAACTCAGCTGGCATTTTGCCTAGAAAATCTCCCGAATTCAAAATCTTGAAAATCAACCGATCACCTTCATCACCATACTTTCCCATCAAGGTTTCCGAATTCTCCATGGCGGGTGTTTCAATAGGCTGGTAACCATACTTTTTGAAAACGCCTTTTATCGTATCAAAAATGTAGTTCCGCCTTACCATTTCGGCAGGAGAAAAATCGCGGGTTCCTTTTGGGGTGTTTAATTTCATTGACAATAATTGAACTAAGCAAGATGCTTTTTCAAGAAGTTTGTTAACGGTTGCAGAGCTTCTGATTCAAGATTCCAAACAGTAGAATCTGAGTAGTTGCGAGTTTCCTCATTTGCATGTTGCCCTCTCTGTTTCCTTTGTTTTTTAGTCAGATTTGAACTTACATATTGATGGATGATATCCTTTTTGTCCATCCCAACCACGCCCAAATTATTAACACACTTTGAAGCCGCGTTTAAACATTCGATAATCTCCAGCTTTTCATCAGGAATTAATTCTAAAAGCAAATCTTCGAGACAACCATTTTTGGTATCATCTGGAAACACGAAAACCTGTTCTTCTTCAATATCGAATTCCTTCATGAATTCAAGAAGTGGTTGCTTGCGTTTCTTCCAATCATCATCAGCATCAATAACTGCAAGCAGCTTTACTCCTATGTCTACGTTTCCTCTCAGAATTTCGGATAGTTCCTGAAATTTCTCCATTGTTTTTCCACCGACCTCAAGAAACGGGTCAACTTGATTTACAGGAATGCTGAAGCTTTCCAATACTTGACGGAGGAAATTTCCATCTTCTTTTCCTTCAACAATTATTCGGAAACCGTTCATGAATATCCCATGAAATTGTTGTCATTTTCAATAGCATGTCCCAAATGACTGTGTGGCAAGCTATAAGAACGAGGAATACCGTCTTTATCTCGTTGAAGGATAAAATGGCGTGCACTGCTGGAGTCAATTCCGTGTTCAATAATCTTAAGACTATTGAATGTATTCCAAAAAGCTTCAACACTTCGGAAACTATGCGTGGTCATAAACAATTGAATATCGGCCTGCTTTGCCAACAGAATAAGCTGTTCCCAAAATTTTGGAAGTGCGCCATCATGAATGCCAAAATCCACTTCATCAATAATCAGAATCTGTGAACCGTCAAGCAAATCACTCACAAAAAGTTTCGCAAGAATTCGGAACAAACGAACAGTGCCCTCACCGAACATATATAGTGGAATTGGCGCATTCTGTGGCTTTCCATCCGATTCGTTCAGCCAGATCATCACGCCTTCATCGAGATCGATGCGAATCTGATCGATAGTTGGAACAATCACACTAAGTGATTCTATGAATTTTTTTTCTGCTTCTTTTGACTTTTGAATAAGCGAGAAAAGTTCTGTGAGTTCAGCTCCGTACAGTTGCGAAGACCTAATAAATGGTGAACGCAAACTTCGCTTTTCAGACGGTTCCATCTCATCAAATCGAGTAAGGCCAAAGGAGTTTTGGAATTTCTCCTCCATTCGTCCATCAAAATGCGTACGGGCAATCCATCGTTGTTTGGAAGAGGATGTCGCAACACTTTCTCCGTATAGTTTGAGCAACCATTCGTATAAATCCTTTTTCTGCCTTATCTGATTAATATCAAGAGAGTCAAGCGTATAGACCTGCTTATCATCATCAGCTACTATAGCCTCAAATTGAATTTTCTCTTCAAGGTGTTTATCATTCTTCTGGCGAGTGATGAAATCGAACTGTTTCCAAAGTTGTTCCTTTCCATTACCAATCCTAGCAACCAAAGAATCATAAAGAAACTCATCGCCATTTCCTTGGTTCATCAGAAGTGCCTCCAGCAAACTGGTTTTACCCGTATTATTCGCTCCAACAATCAGATTGAACTGCCCAATATTATCCATCGTGAAATCTTCAAAACATTTGAAGTTTTGAATTCTAAGCGAGCTGATATGATTTTCTCTTCCCATAGGGTTTAAATCTAATAACCCAATAACGATTAACCTACTAACTTCCTATATCTAAGGCTCTTCGGGGCATTATCGCCCAAACGTTTCTTCTTGTTTTCTT
>Ga0105052_10003185_pt1 | contig 19237 bp, 14 predicted proteins | sample FRY03_FD_78094 | JGI IMG/M metagenome (GOLD analysis project Ga0105052, IMG submission 78094) | Freshwater microbial communities from Lake Fryxell liftoff mats and glacier meltwater in Antarctica - FRY-03 | ecosystem: Environmental > Aquatic > Freshwater > Ice > Glacier meltwater ... | reverse complement strand
CGCCGCGCCGGTGACGCCGCCGAGCACCGTCCCGGCGACGATCGCCGCGATCCGGCCGACGCTCCAGTCGGTCTGCGTCGGGCGCATGAGCGCCTCGATCGCCTGCTGCGGGTCTTGCACGAGGAACGCCTGGACGAGCCGGCCCAGCTCGAGGAACTTCGCCGCCTCCTTGTGGTTCTCGACGAGGTGTTCCGTCGTGAACCAGCGGTAGGTGTTGGGCGCGCGCGTCACGAGGTCGGCGTGGCCAGAAAGATACTCGCGAATGAACTCCGCGAAGCCCTCCGCCCTGTAGCCGCTCTCGCCGCCGGCCGGCTTCTGCCCGGTGGGGAGGTAGAGATCCTCGCCGAGCTGCTGGAGCTCGCCCTCGACGCCGGACGGGAGCCCGCCCTTGTCGCGGGACCAGTCGCCCAGTTCCCGGTCGAGGTGGTGCCCCAGCTCGTGAATGGCGGTCACGACGTCGAAGGCGTCCTGTCGCATGCGCACTTCGCCGAGCGCAGGGGTATACCACCCGCGGGCCTTCATGATCTTGAACTCGCGCCGGAAGCTCGACGGCCCGCGGAACCGGAGCCCGCGGTAGAGGCTCTCGATCTTCTTGATCACCTCGACGGCCTGGACGTTCCGCGGCGCCCCGGCGCCCCCCGTGGCCGGCGCAGCCCCGCCCGGCGCGCGCCGGAGCCCGCCGCCGCCCCCGGGCGGATCGTCCTCGGAGTCCGCCGGCGCGAACGCGCGCGCCTCGCCGGCGCCGCGGACGACGCGGACGACGTCGTAGCTGCGGACGAGGCGCTCGTAGGACGCCACGAACTTCGGCCCGGTCGGGAAGAAGTAGCGGGGCTTGTTCGCGATCGTCGTCCGCTGGGCCCCCATGTCGGTGAGGAGCTGGCCGTCCCCGTATGCCTTCAGGCCCATGACCTCAAGCATGCGCTCGTCGCGGACCTTGCGGCTCTTGAGGATCCAGCCGTTGCCGAACTCGAGCTGCCCGCCGTCGAGCAGGAACGCCTCCGCGTCCTTCGCCGCCGGCACGTCGAGCTTGTGCTCGACGCCGAGCTTGCCCAGCACCTCCTGAATGTCGTCCTCGTCGACCACGCGCCCGAGGAACCGCTCCCCGGTGTCGGTCGTGGTGGCCCGGCGCACGCGCGGGTGGCTGCTGTCGAGCCGGTTCCAGACAGGGAGCAGGGTGCCGGTGATCAGGTGCAGGCGAGACTCGACGAGGGGCTTCATGCTCGCGAGCCGCTCGGCCCACTCCGCCTTCACCTCGTCCTCGTAGGCGCGGACGTGCTGCGCGTGCAGCTCGGTGGAGCGGAGGATCCGCTTGCCGCTCGGGCCCCAGCGCGCGTAGACGTTCTCGATCTTGCCCTTCTCGTTCGTCTCGGTGCCGGCCTGGAACACGACGTAAGCCTGCTGGCTCTTGCCGTTGCGAACGAGCTCGTAGCGCAGCGGCGCGTCGTCACGCCCGCGCATGCGCTCCGCGTGCTGCATGACCTCGTCGAACGTCCACCGCTCGGCCGGCTGGAAGACCTTCAGCTCGACGTGCTTGGTCTCGGAGCCCGTGCGCGCGTCCGTGCGCACGACCTTCTCACTCACCTTCTCGATCTTCGTGGCCTCGATCGTCTCCATGCCGACGTCGAGTGTGCCGTTCTGCCGGGCGCTCTCGATCCGCGCCTCGAGCCGCTTCGCGTAGGCGTCAAAGACGACGTTCTGGAAGTCGACCTTGAGCGAGAGCAGGCGGTTGAGGAACTGGCGCACCTCGATCGACCGCGCCGGCGACGCGCTGCCCTCGTCGCCCAGGAGCTTGAGGCCCGTCTGGGCCTCGAACTCGTGAACGTCCACGCCAGGGGCGCGGCCGTTGATCACGTCCACGAGGAGGTGGTAGAGCGCGTCCTGCGCGTGCGAGCCTTCGAGGTTGTCGGTCTCAGAGAACAGGCCGCCGCCGCCCGCCGTCCGCTGGCCACGGCTCAGGGCGCCGAGCTGCTCGAGCCGCTTGGCGATCGTCGAAATGAAGCGCCGGTGGCCCGGGAGGTTCGTCTCCACGAGCTTGAACAGGGGGGTCGTGGCCTGGTTGCTGCGGTGCGAGCGCCCGAGCCCCTGGACGGCCTTGTCGGCGCGCCAACCGGCCTGGAGCACGTAGTGGACGCGCTGCTTCTTGTTCTTCTTCGTGTTGTCGGCGTGGTAGCTCTCGCCCGTCGCGCCGGCCTGGGAGAAGACGAGGAGGTCGCGCTGGCCGTCCATGAAGGCCCGAATGTCGTCGAGCACGTTGTTGGTCGTGCGCTTCTGCTCGACCCTCCGCCCGTCCTTCCCGCGGACAACGCGCGTCGACCGGCCGGTGACCTCCGCCACCTTCGTCGCCCCGAAGGTGGCAATGATCTGGTCGATCGGCGCGTCGGGGACGCGGACGTCCTCGAGCCTGCGCAGGAGCGCGGCCTTCATGGCGAGGGCCTGCTGGTTGTAGACCGGCTTGCCCGCCGAGTCGGTCACTACCTGTGACCGCGTCCCGCCGCCTTCCTTCGCGACCTGCTCCATTTGCGTGATCGGGAAGGCGTTGTTGACCATTCCGACGAGCGCGTCGCGCGGGGTGAGGTCAATGTCGTCGAGGTCCTCGTCCTCCCCGGCGTCGGCGGCGTCGGCCTTCGCCTTCTTCAGCGCGCGGTCCGTCGCCGCCGCCATGGTGTTGACGATCTGAATGACGGGAGCCTTGCCGGCGGCGAGGTCCTCCTTGAGCGCGGTGATCACGCTCGGCATCTGAAGCGCCGTGAGCACCTGGTTGAAGAACCCCTGGTGCGCGCTCCAGAAGCGCGAGAGGGCCTGTGACTTCTGCTTGCCGTCGACCTTGCCGTCGGCGCCAGACGTCAGGAGCAGGGCCGCGTTAATGTCCTTCAGGACGACCTGCCACGCCTCGCAGAGCGCGTCATACATGGCGATCTGGTCAGCGTCGAGCGTGTGGGTCAGGCGCGAGTAGTCGACCCCCTGGAACGAGAGCGTGCGCGAGGAATACATGCCCTGAGACTTCATGTCGCGGGCGACGAGCTCCATGGCCGCCACGCCGCCGGCGGCGACGCCGTTGATAAACGCGGCTCGGTCGGCGAACTCCGTGCCCTCGCCCCACAGCCCGAGGCGGTCCGCGTAGGCGAAGTTGGAGACCTGCGTGGCGCCGGTGGCGCTCATGTAGACCACGCGAGCCTTGGGGAGCCGCCGCTGAAGCTCCAGGGTCATGAGGGCCATGTTCGAGGGCTTCTTGTTCCCGCGCGCGCCCTTCGCCTCGACGGCGTTCGCTGCGTTGTGCGACTCGTCGAAGATCAGGACGCCGTCGAAGTCGGGCCCGGCCCACTCGGTGATCTGCTCGACGCGCGACAGGCGCTCCTTGTCCTCGTCCTTCTCGCCCTTCACGCCGGCCGCCTTGCCGATCGTCGTGTAGGTCCCGAACAGGATCCCGTCGCCGTGCTTGACGCGGTCACCGGCCTTGACCTGGTGGAGCCCGAGAATGTCCTCCTTCTTGCCGCCGAGCGCGGCCCAGTCGCGGATCGTGGCCTGGAACAGCTTCTTGCCCTCGCTAATCCAAATGGCCTTCCGTCGCCCCTGGTTGCGGTTGTCCATGATAATCGCGGACGCTTCTCGGCCCTTGCCGACGCCCGTGCCGTCGCCAATGAAGTAGCCGCGGGTCTTCTCCATGGGAGCCTCGCGCCCGGTGAGCTTGAAGAACTCCGCGCGCTCGGCCTCCGGCATGGGGATCGACTGTTGGTGCGCCGCGCCGGCGTAGATCACGGGCTCGAGCTGGGCCCCGGAGATCACCCCGTCCTCGATCAGCTTCTTCGGGAGCTTCGGTGAGTAGGTGACCTTGGGCGCGTCGACCGACGCCATGGCGGCGCTCTCCACGAGCGGCGTGGGGTGCGGCTGCGCCCCGGCGACCGCCACGCTCGGCCGGTAGGTCTCGTAGGTGCCCTGGTCCTCGCCGGAGACGGTGTCAGCGGCCTTCACCTCGAGCCCAGCGGTCTCGACCGCCTCGGTCGCGGCGGTCGCTACTCCGGGTAGCCCGGCACCAGCTCCAGCATTTGCCCGTGAAGAAGGTCCAGGAGAAGCGTCCGTAGCTCGTCCGGGTCGCTGCCCGGATCGACCCCCGGATCGTCCTCCAGGAGAAACTCCGCCGCTTCGGCCTCCGACATTCCCAGGAGCGTCTGCTCCACGAACTCCCGCTGCTGCGCCAGTGGCCCCGGGTTGCCCCTCGGTGCCTCCGACTCCGACGTCAGGATCCACAGGAGGAGCGCCGCCGGGGGCCACCCCTCCGACTGGACCCCGAGGTCCGACAGGAGACTCGCCGACCGTCGAACGATCGGCAGAACCGGGTCGGTCACTCTTTACCCCCTCGAGCATGTCGATCAGAGCCGTGATCGTCTCGACCTCGCCGAGCACGGGCTTGCGCCCCTCGGACGGGGTCACCTTGTCGATCACGAGGAGCCGGGTCGCGAAGGCGGTCCCGTTCTTCGTGTAGACGTCGCCGCTGACGCCCACGTTCGCGCGGACGTCGTAGAGGCCGCCGATCTTGTCCCACCACTCGGCGAACGTCGCCGAGTCCTGGGTCATGCCGCGGCCGACGATCGCGACGAGCCGCCCGCCGTCCTCGAGCGTGGCCAGCGCCGACTCAATGTGCTTCGCGCCGGTCATGAGGAGCTTCTTGCCCGGGGCGCGCTTGCCCGCCGCGCTGAAGGGCGGGTTCATGAGCACGAGCGTCGGCTTCCGCTTGAGCTTGGGCGCGACTATGTTGGAGAGCTGCTCGGCGTCCTCGCGGTAGACCTCGTCGGCGACGGTCGCGACGAGGTCCGCGCGCCGGTCGTCATACTCGTTCGCGATCACCATGGCGCCGCTCGCCTTGGCGTGGACGACGAGCGAGCCCGTGCCGGCCGAGGGCTCGATCACGACCTCGCCCTGGCGCGGGGCGCCGATCCACGTCGCCGCGTAGGCGTAGTGGACCGGCGTCGAGAACTGCTGCATTTCGATCTTCGAGTCGCTGCGCGTCGTCTGCGTCGGCAGGCGCCCGAGGAACTGCTCCATGCGGCCGATCCGCAGCCGCGCCTCGTCGATCCCGACCTCCCCGTTCGCGTCGGCCGCCCACAGGCGGTTGGTCGCCAGCTCGAGGGCCTCGTAGGCGTCCTGCATTTCCCACGCCTGGGACGCGAGGGTGCCGCCGTAGGCGGTGTTCGCCATGTCCTGAAGCCGGCGCCAGTCGAGGCTGACGCCCGGCTCGCGGAGGTGGCTGGTCAGGGCCGCAACGAGGTCCAGCGTCGCAGCGTGCTTGTCTCGCTGCGCGGGTGGCGGAGGAGGCGCCTGAGTCTCGAACCTCGTCGGCTCGTCCTTCAGGAACGCGACCCACTTCGGGTCCTTGGTCCCCATGCGGCCCGGGTTGGGCTCGCTGGCGATCAGGTTCATGTCGTCCGTGCCGGCCCAGGCGTCGAGGTCCTCGTCGGTGACCAGGACGCGCTCGCCGGCCAGGATCCGCGCGAGCTTCTTCCGGCGATCCTCCTTGGCCGGCTTCGGGCCCTTGATCAGCTCGACCGGCGGGGCCTCGGCGGCCCCGGGGCCCTTGGCGGGAGCGACGGGGGGGATCGTGGCTTCGGCTTCGGGCCCCGGGGCGGCGTCGGAAGGTGGTGGCGTCTTCAGCCCCGTGTTCTTGCGGTCCTCGGCGGCGTTTCCCGCGCGCCCGGCCACGGCGATCTCCGCGGCGGTCGGCTGGACGAGGGGCTTGTCCTCGTCCGGGTCCTCCGCGGGCGGAGCAGCGGCCTGCTCGACCGCCTCGAGCCGCTCCTGCATGAGCCCGATCAGGCGCTCGATCGCGGCGTCGCGGTCCGCGGCCGGGACGGCGCCCACGGCCAGCATGTTCGTCAGCGTCGGGCTGTCGGCCGTCTTCCAGTCGGCGTCCTCGGGGACGGGGTTCTCCAGGACGTCGAGGCGCCCCTGCGCTTGGGCCCGCTCGGCCTCGGGGAGCGTGAAGCCGTCGGCGATCCCGCGGAGCGTCTCGACGACGTCCGTGCGCCAGTCCGTCGAGCCCGGCTTGATCGCGTCCTCCTCGATCTTGTGGCGGAGGTTGGCGGCGAGGGACAGCTCACCGGGCGGGATCTTGCCGGCGGCGATCTCCTCGCCGATCCGCCACCCCGGGAGGTTGGACCACGACGGGGGCGAGCCGAACTCCGGCGCCGTGAGCCCGGCGATCAGCTCGGCGCGCTCGGCTTGTTCCTCGTCGCTCGCCGGCTTGAAGTCGTCGAAGTTGACTTCTAGCTCGCCGGCGTCGTCAGTCGGAAGCGGGTCAGCGTCCTCTGGCTTCGGCGGGCGCGGCGTCTCGGTGAGCTCACCGCCAGGCCGCGGGAGCGGCCCGACGGGCTGCTCGAGGGGGGCGTCGCGCATGCCGTTGAGGCCGGGCGACGTGGGGGCGGGGGGCGCTGCCGGCGCCACGGGCGGGGCCTGCCCGGCCTGCGCCGCGGCACGCTGACTGACCGCCTCGTCGTAGGCCGAAATGATCTCGCGGAGGTCCTCGATCACCTCGGCGCGGCGCGACTCGTCGCGGTCCTGGAGCCCGGCCGCCTTCCACGCCTTCCTCGAGCCGTTGCTCTGCGCGAGCGTGCGCGCCCCCAGCTCGTTGCGCTGGAGGAAGTCGAGGAGACCGCTCGGAGTGAGCTTGCCCTCCTCCTGCACCTCGCGCCCGAGGTTCGTCTCCCACTCCTCGGCCTTGCCGTCAGCGGCGCGCTCGACGACGCGGCGGGCCGCGTCGGTGGTCCACCCGTAGGTGCCGGCGAGCCCCTCCGCGAACTCGGCGCGGTTCGCCCTGCCGTCGAGGTGCCGGACGCCGCCGCTGAAACCCATGGTGAGGAGGGTCTGCACCGTGGTCTGCTTGAACAGGTCCCACTTCTGGCCCGTGGTCAGCGGCTCGGCGACCTTGCTCTCCGCCTGGTTGTAGGCGTCGAGGAACTCGGTGACGTTCTCCTCGACGAGCTCGTAGCCGACGTTCTTCAGGATCTCGCGCGTGCCCTGCTTGGTCAGGCCCGCGCCGGAGGCCATCATGGTCTCGAAGGCACCCATGCCGAGCGCCTGGAACGCGCCGGCGACGCCGCCCTCGATCGCCGCGGCGCGGCCGACGTAGCCCCACTTCTTCATGCCGGAGAGCCCGGCGTCGTCGGCCTCGGTGGACGCCTGGTTGGCGCGGGACGCGGCGAAACCGGAAATGATCCCCGTCGGGCCGAGCGGCGCGAGCGCCGCGGCCGACGTCACCGACCGCGCCGCACCGCGGACGCCCGTCTGGAGCGTCCCCAGGACGGGAACCGTGGTCGTCGCGGCGGCGTAAGCCTGCTCGTGCTCCGCGAGCCCGCGGTTCAGCGTGTCGGCGAACCCGCCCTCTCCCACCGTCGCGTCGACGGCGCGGAGCCCGAGGCTCGCAATGTCGCCCACGCCCTGCGCGACGCCCGAGGCAATGTCCCGAAGGACGGGCGGCTCGGTGGCCTTGATCACCGCACCGCGCGCGCGCGCTCGAGCCGCCGACTCGTCGCGCGTGGCCTGCTGGTCCTTGATCTGCGCGGCGAGCGCGTTGAACTGCGCCGACCAACGGCGCTTCTGCTCCGGCTCCCACCCCTCGTCGACGAGGTAGTCGGGGTTGTCCACCCCGCCCTGCAACGAGCCCACGACCCACGCGCGAGTCGGATCGGAATACGGTCGCGCAGGGAACGCCTGCGTGGGCTTGCCGTCAGCCATGTCCTACTGCCCCCTCTGCTGCGCTCCGAGCAACTTAGCATTTCGGAGGGCCGAGAGCCGCTCACTCTCGGCGACGAGCTGCGTGCGCCGCTCGTTCAGGGACTTGAGTCGGTTCTCCACGGGGTCGACGGGGAGCCCGCGGTCGCCGGCGCCATAGCCGCGCCCCGAGTCGAGCTTGCGACTGAGCCAGAGCAAGCGAACGAACGAAGCCATGTCGAATTCCCCCTTCTGCGAGCGACTCTCCTTGAGCGCCTGGATCTCGGCGAGCTCCGCCCGCATGCTATTGGCCTCGGCCTGCGCGTCGCTGATCGCCCGGTCGACCGTGGCGATCTCCTGCATGTCGGCCGGGTCGCCGGTGACCGCCTTCATGTTCTCGCGCCCGCCGATCTGGCGCTGCGCTGTGGCGAGGCTGGCCAGGCCGCTGGGGTCGCTCGGGGTCGGGACCCCGGGCGCCGAGACGGGGCCGCTGTCACGGGACTGAGGCGGCAGACGCTTCCCGTCCGGGCCCACGAGCGAACTCGCCTCGGCGATCTGCCGCTCGGCCTCCGCGAGCGCGCGCGACCCGGCCCCGTCGGACCCGAGGTCGCCGTAGCCGAGGTCCTCGCCGCCGCCGAACTCGTCGAAGCCCGCCGCCGGACCCGCGACGCCGCTGGCGTCACCGCCGAGGATCTTGCTCGCGAGCGCCTGCACCTTCGCCGGATCAGGGGGCACCGTGCCGTCCCCGGCCAGGAGCTTGGACGCCGCGTTGAAGGCGCCGATCCGGTCCGCCATGGTCGCCTGCCGCTCGGGCGGCTGATAGATCGGCCTGCCGAAGGTCCCGTCGTCGTTGAGACCGAAGATCGCGCCCGTGCGCGGGTCGGTGTGCGTCTTCTGCTTGAACCGCTCGGCCGGCGTCGGCTCCCTGGCGCGCTCGACGGGCTTGACCCCCGCGCGCTTGGCGGCGATCTGGCGCTGCGCCTCGGCCTTCTCCTCCTCGGTGAAGTCCGACGACGACATGAGCTTCGCCTCGGCCTCGGCGAGCTGGTTGAGCTCCACCTTCTGCCGCGTGGTGAGCGCGAACTCGAGGTCGCTCATGCCGGCCAGGTCGGGGCCAGCCGGGACCGGCTCCCCGGTGGCCGGGTCGATCACAGGCTTGGGGGCCGCGGGCTGGATCACCGATCCGTCAGGCGCGACCTCGAACTGCGACAGGCCGCGCGAGCGCCGCTGCGCGTTGACCGCGGCGCTCTGCTGGAGGGCCGAGCCGAGCCTCGCGTTGTCCTGCGCGTAGCCCTGCCGGGTCGCGGCCTGACCGGCCTGGATCTCCGCGCCGATCTGCATGCGCTGGAGGTCGTGAGCCTGCGCCCCCTGCGTCTCCAAGGCCCGCGCCTGCTGCGCGCGCTCCTGCGCCTCGAGCTGCGTCGCGGCCTGCGCGGCCCCGCGCGCCGCGCCTGCGCGCCCCCGGTTGAGGCCGGCGCCGAACCCGGCACCCGCCACCGCGCCGGCGTTCACCGCGTGCTTGACCTTGATCGCCATGCGCTACTCCTCCTCCGGCTCCACGGCCCACCAGCGGCCGGCGCCAGTGTCCTCCCACTCGAGGAGGTAGTTGCCGGCCTCGACGTCGGCGATCTCGCCCGCGGCGACCTCGCAGCGGATCCTGTCCTTGTCGTGGTGCTTGAAGGCGACGATCTTCTCACCTTCATAGTAGGACGGGGTCACGAGCTGGGCCTCGGCCTCCTCGCCCGCCGCAGAGCCCGTGCGCGCGTCGACGCCCGTGCTCGTGTAGGTGACGCCGTCGATCTCCTTGCCGGAGAACGTGCTCTTGCGGAGCCCGAAAGGCTTCGCGATCAGGGCCGGGTTGCCGTCCCTGTCGCTGCACGCGAGCACGTTGTGCCCGATCCCGACGATCGTCAGGAGGGCGATCACGGCGTCGTCGCCGAACGCGAAATACTTACCGGTTAGCGGGTTGAACGGCGTCCGCGCAATGCCGAACGGCAGCGAGGGCTTCTGCGGGCGCTCCTTGCTCAACCGCTTCACGACCTTGTCGAGCCGCGCCATTTCCGCCGCGAATTCCGCGTCGGGCGCGCGGGGCGCGCCGGGCCTCTTCGACGGGTCGCTCGACAGCCAGTGGAATTCGCTCATGGCGAGAACGACTCAGGGCTCCCTGCGCCGAGGCCCGCGGCGAGCTGGCCGATCTGAGAGAGGTCGGGGTAGTCGTCGTCGCGGCGCTCGACGAAGCGGGCCAGGGCCTCGGCCGTCGCGTTCCGGGTCGCGACCTGGCGGTCTCTGGCGTTCGTCAGGAAGGTGCGCAGGCGCTCGCGCGACTCCATGAGGCGCGCCCGCATGCCGACCTGCTCGGCGTAGACCTTGTGCTTCAGCTCGAGCTGCCGCTGCGTGATCTGGTCCTGCGCGGCGATCAGCGCCCGCGTCCGCTCGCGCTCGACCCCGGCGCTGATAGTCGTCCACATGGTGCCGCTGTAGAGCCCCCGGTCGATCAAGCTCTGCTGCGCCTTGGACAGCTCCGCGTCGAAGCGGGCGTTGATCTCGACGAGGAGCGACGTGCCCCAGTCGTCGAGGTCGCCGTCCACGTCGGCCGAGTAGTCGCCGAACCCGGTCTGGACCGCGGTGAGGATCTCGCCGATCACCGTCTCGTAGGTCTCGTGATCGTGCTCGATCGCGTTCCAGGTGTCCTCGGTCCTGTCGAGGATCGTGGCGTAGAGCACGACGAGGTCGTCATACCGCTGGTCGTTGAGCGTCCGGCCCTCGTTGTAGGCGGACGTGTAGCTCTGGACGAGGTCCGAGAGCACCGACTCCGGCCGGATCGACCGGCGCGTGAGCCCATACCACGTCCGGGTGCCGGTGTCGGTGTTCTCGGTGACAGAGCTGGCGATCCTCCAGCCCTGCGCGACGAGCCAGGCCACCTCGCTCTGCGAGAAGGTGCCGGCCGTCGACTCCGACTGATACCAGGACGAGACCGACGCCCCGGACTGCGTCGTGAGCGGGGTCTCCTGGAGAACCGGAACGAGCTTGTCCATAGCGCCCCCTTTACGAAACGACGGCTCGGTCGGTGACGCGGCGCCAGTTGGTGCCGTCGCTGAAGGCGATCACCGCACCGCTCGTCTCGTCGCTCACGTAGATCATGGCACGCGCGTAGGTCGCGACAGAGGGCAGCGTGGCGACCGTGTAGGTCGGCACGGGCGCAGGAACCGCCGCGAGCTTCGACAGGACGTAGGTCCAGACGCGCGACAGCGCGCTCTTGCGCTGCGTCGTGCCCAGGGCGCCGTCGTCGACAAGGATCGTGTCGGCGTCGACGAGGGCCGCGCCAATGTCCGTCGAGTCGTTAATGACCGTGTTCATTTCCGTCCGCACGGCGAGCGCGGTCGGGATCTGGTCGTTCGTGCCGGCGGCGAAGCTACCTTCCACGATCGCGGGGCCCGTGCCGACCTCGTCCGTGTCGGTCCACTTCGCGAGGTAGCCCGTCGTGCCGGAGCCGCCGACCGTGCCGGCGCCGGCGAAGTAGGTGGCGAGCGCCGAGAGGGCGACCTTGTAGGCGGTGCCGCTTCGCACGACGTAGAGAACGTCCGTGTCGGCGCCGTTGTCGCCGAGGGTCGTCTTGGCGGCGACGTGCGCGGCGAGGCTCGCGTAGATCAGCGTCGAGAGGTTGCTGATTTGGATCCGCTTGGCGGTCGTGCCCTGCGTCACGAGCATGTAGTCGGTCGTGGCGACCGTGCCCGCGCCGTCGGCGAGGTCCGACACGTCGAGGATCGCGGCCTCGATCAGCCCGCGGATCGCCTCGGCGAGCACCGTCACCGAGACAGTCTTCTCGACCGTATCGTCGAGGATCGGCAGCTTGTCGGCGCCGATCGGGGTGACGATCGCGTCCTTCCCCCACATGGTCGTGAGCGCGCGCTGGAGGACCACGTCGATATCGACGGGCGTGAGCGCGCCGCTCTTGATCAGGAGCACGTCCTGGCCGGTGCCGACGGTGTCGACCGGGGTGATCGCCTCGATCTGGTCGACGACGTAGCCCTTGATCCCCTCGACGGTCACGCTGCGAGGAGCAGCGGACTTCGAGGTCGGGACGATCTCCGTCCCGTCCACCGTCGTCGTCGTCATGTCCGTGATCTTGACGCCCATTACCTGTGCCTCCCGAGCTGGCGAGCCACGAGGTCGATCGCCTCGTAGGACCACGCTCCCGCCGACGACAGCCAGACCACGACCCACGCGCCGCGGCAGCGCGGGCGCTGCACCCGCGCGCGCCCCTCCTCAAGCCAGGCCCCGGCCGCGGAGGCGCGCGAGGAGGCCAGCCCGTCGAGAACGTCGTCGAGGTCGGCGAGGGCGGCCTCGACGGCCTCGGCCGCGCTCCGGCCGGTGACCGCGCGCCACGTCACCGAGTTGTCCTCCGAGAGCCCCTCCATGCTCCCGTGGATCTCCGCCAGGAGCCCGTCGCGGACGTTGTCGGCCCCGAGGTGGACGGGACCGAGCAGGACGTGGCTCCCCAGCTCGAGCCCGTCGTCGTCGGCCTGGCCGTCGAGGAAGTAGCGGAGGTAGCCGTCCGCGCCGGCGAGCACGACGCCGCCCAGGCCGTCGTCCGCGAGCGCGGCGGCGTCGAGGGGCTGGTGCCCGACAGGGAACCGCTGCGGCCAGAAGGCCCGGTTGTCGACGTCGATCCACCAGTGGGTGCCGACCGTGACTCCGTCGACCGGGGTGAGGAACAGGTGGAAGCCCCGCCACCTTGAGTCGTAGCACATGGACACGGTGACCGCGTCGGTGTCGATCTCGCGCAGCTCGTCGGGCACGCGCTCGGCGCTGAACCGGGTCGGCGGCTCGCCCGAACCGGCGCCCCACAGGTAGACGCCGTCGTTGCTCAGGAAGCACAGGAGCCCGTCGGGGCTCTCGGCCCACGCGCCGGGGGCCACGATCCCCAGCTCGTCGCTGACGTTCTCCAGGCGCCCGCCGACGGGGTCGCCGCGGATCACCCAGAGCGTGTTCCGGGTCGCGAGCACGAGGGCGCGGTCGTGGACCGGGATCATCGCCGTCAGCACGCCGCCCATGAGGCCGGCGTCCGAGAGCTGGCCGGCCACGGCGGCGCCCGGGTCCTCCATGGCGGCGCCGTAGTCCCAGTCGCCCGGGTCGCTGACGCGCGAGGCGAAGTAGGCTTGGCTCGAGCCGGCGAGGAGGATCCTGTCGCGGTAGAGCGCGATCAGCGGTTGGCCCGCGGGCACGATCCCGGCGGTCGCCACGACGGCCTCGACGACGCCCGTGGCGGGGTTGTAGCGGCGCAGGACGCTGTCGGCGAAGTAGACCCACCCGCTCCGCACGGTGCCCTGGAGCGCGCCGGCGGAGACGGCGGCCGAGAAGTCGATCGTCGCGTCGTTGTCGTCGAGAATGTCGACCCCGTCCGGGCCCTCGAGCTCCGCGGTCGTCGTGACCGCGACGCCGTCCCGCACGTAGCCGAGGTCGCCGTCCGCGACGTAGACGAGGTCATGCCGGCGCACGCCGGCGGTGTCGTAGTAGGTGACCGGGATCAGCGCCGACACGTCGTCGCCGAGCCGAGTCGGGCAGAACTTCGCCAGGCCAGGGCGCGATCCCCCGCGCCGGCGCAACTCCGACGGACCCACCGTGCGCACGTTCACCGCCCAAGGAGCGGTGAACGGCGCACGGTTGTCCTGCCGGTGGGACCCTCGACGAGAGACCCCGGCCAGCGGGAAGGCCAGGCCCTTCGTCGAGGTGCGCATTAGGCGACGGTGATCGCGTTGAAGTCGGCGGAATCCCCGTCGCCCTCGTTCACGTAGAGGGCCGTGCCGTCGCCGCCGTCGGTGTGCTGGAACAGGCAGCCCGTGCCGTAGCCGGTCGCGCCGTCCGAGGGGACGGTCTTGCCTCGGTCGTGGTAGATCAGCTCGTCGTTCTCCTCGGGCGACCTCACCCGGAACCCGAGCAGCTTGGATACTCTCTGGAGCATGTCCTCAGTCCTTCCCGGGCGCGTCGCCCGACTTCTTCCACCGGCCCACCGAGGCGTCGACCATGGCGCGCGTGCGCTCGATCTCCTCGGGGGTGATCTTCTCGCCGGCCTGCGCGCGGGAGATCAGCCCCACGACCTCGGGCGCGAGCCTCACCGTGGCGCCGATCAGGCCCAGGATCATGGACAGCGTGACGGGGTCCATGGTCACTCCCTCCCCAGGTGGACCCGGATCCTGCCGATCGCCTCGGTCACGAGGCGGGCGCCGTCCGGGTAGTCCTCGTCCCTGGCGAGCGCGTCGGCCCACCTGTGGAGCGCCTCCTGGCCGACGTCGATCGCGGCGTCGATCGCCATGATCGCGTCGTCGTCGAGCATGCCCTCGCTGTTCGCGTCAGCCGCGGTGTCCACGGCGGCGGAGAAGGCCGCGGCGCTCGCCTGATACTTCTCGCCGGAGGAGACGCAGCCGGAGAACAGCACCATGGCCACCATGAGGATCACCAGCACGTCGACGAGCGCGCGCCCATTCCGCTTGGAGCACCGGATCGAGTGCTTCGGGAAGTTGCCGCCCTCGCACTTGCCGCACAGCCAGTTGACCGTCCCGGCGTCCGGGCCAATAGGCGTCGTGGGCGGGACGCTGGGCTTGCTCTCGACCCCCTGCTTGAGCGTGAGCCCGAAGATCGCGGCGATCAGCTTGACCGGGCCAGCCACCTTCTCGAGCGCGTCGTCGTCGCGCGGCGTCGGCGTGAGCTTGACGATCGTGAGCGCGAGCGCGTAGAGCGCCCCGATCACGCCGAAAATGTCGAGAGCGTTTTCCTTGAGCCAATCCACGTCCCCTCCTCGTCGTGCGCCGATCCTACTCTCGCCAGCCGTCAGGCGCCCTCGGGCCTGGTCCGTCCTGTCTGCCTGAGAACCTCGTGAACGATCCGAGGGACCATGCGCTCAAGCTCGGCCTTCGTGAGCTCCTGGCACTCCCGCACGCCAGCCACGACGGCCCTCTCGATCCTGAGCGTCAGGTTCTCGTCCCATTGCTCGCGCCGATCCGCGGCCTGGACGTCTCGCTTCGTCAGCGACTCCTCGATCACCTCGCGCACGCACTCGACGCTGATTGACCGGGCCTCGACGGCGACGAGCTGGGCGCGCAGGGCCTCAATGTCCTTGCCCTGCCCGGTCACTTTCTCCGAGTTCGCGCCGACCTTCTTGAACAGGCCCGTCACGGCGCCAATGATCGCGGTCAGCACGACCCCGAGGATCGTGTTCTTGAACTCGTCGCTCATATGGTGTCCCCGTTATAGGTGACCGGGTAGGTGCCGCCGGTCTCGCCGTGCCGCGGGAGCGCGGGCCGGTCCGAGTAGCCGCTGACGTGACCCATGGCGCCGAAGTGGACCGCGCCGATCCGGCGGTCCTGCGCGACGGCCGAGCGCAGGAGGCGGTCGAACTCCGCGCCGTGGTGTCCTCGCTCGTCGTTCGCCCGCAGCTCGGCCACGGCGTGGCACGACTGGACGATCAGCTCGCCGTGGCGCATGCCGCCGAGCGGGTAGCGGTTGTCGTCGGCGAGCTTCGCGGCGAACGCCTCGTAGCGGTAGGAGAGCGCGTAGGCGGCGTCGGGCGTGGGCCACCACGAGACCTCGAGCCGCTGGCCGACGTCGGGCGTCTTGGGCTTGTGCCGGACGCACGCCACGCTCGGCTGGCCACCGCCGGTCGTTCGGCCGAGGAGCTCCTGGTAGCGCGTCTCCGAGACCTGGACGATCGACCGGCGGAACTGCGACGAGTCGTAGAAGAACCCGCCGAGCACGCGCCCGAGGTCCGCGGGGAGGTCCTGCGTCGCCGTGCTCGCGACGGTGTCGATCGTCGCGGACGGCGAGAGGAAGCTCCACGGGTAGGCTTCCTCGACCCCCTCGGTCGCCGGCGGGTAGAGGAAGCGGCGGTAGCCCGCCTGGACGTAGCGGTCGCACTCCGCGAGCTGCCGCGCGCTCCAGTCCGAGCTGTCTCCGCCGTAGCCGAGGAAGAAGCCGACTTCCCCGAGGAGATCGGCGTAGGTGATCGACAGTTCGGACTCAGACACGGCTACTTCTTCTCGAACAGCCGGTAGAGGGTCACGACGAACGCGAAGCCCTCGGCCGAGAGGAACCCGGGCTGCATGAGGTTCTTCGTGCGGGCGAAGTCGTTGTAGACGCTGACGAGGCCGTCCGGCAGGCGGCCCTTGTAGCCGTGGACGGCGAGCACTTGCCGCGCGAACTCGTCGACGCGCACGTCGTCCTTGATCTTCTCGGCCGTCTTCTCGGTCCCGGTGTCGCTCATGCCTGTCCTTGTGAGCGTGCCGCCGGGGCCTGCAACGAGCAGGTCCCCGGCGGCACGAGAGGGGTTGAATTACGCCTGGGTGGCGCCGCCGACGAGGTCCTTGGCGAACCAGCGCGCGCCGTGGAACTCGAGGAACGCCGCGTCGCCCGCGGCGTCGATCGCGTTGAACTCGGCGAGCGCCGTGGAGCCGTCGATCTGGATCCCGGCCGTGGCCAGGTCGACCGTGACGTCGCTCGTCGTCATGATCCCCAGGCAGACGAACGCCTTCTTGTCGCCGGGCAGCGAGCCCTGCGCGAACGTGAAGTCCGCGTCGGCCCCGAGCGTGAGCCCGCCGCAGACGTAGGACACGCCGCCCACCATGTAGGGCTGGCTGGCGCCACCCGCGTTGGGCACGTTCAGGAACTCGACGCCGCCCGACTCCTCGCCGTCGAGGAGGTCGCACAGCGCCGTCGGGTTGCCCGTGTAGGCGTAGCCCGTGCAGGTCGCCGCGCCCGCCGGGGTGACGTCGACCGCCGACGTCGAGAGCACGAGCACCGTGGCCGACGTGATCGAGGCGATCGTGTACTTGCCCGGGATCACCGCGCCCGTGCCGTCGTCCTCGCCGCCGAGCAGGACGACGGTGTCACCCGCCGCCAGGCCCGCCGTCGCGACGACGGTGAGCGTGATCCCGTCCGTGGCCAGCGACCAGGCGCCGGCCATGGACGCCTCGAGGATCGCCGCCTTCGTCTGCCTGGGGATCGCCGACCCGCGACCGCGGAACTTGCCGGTGTAGAACCGGCCCGCGTCCGTCTTCAGGCCCGTCTTCACGCCGACGTCGTAGCGGCCGGACACGGTGAACGTGATCAGCCCCGTGTCGATCACCGTGTCGACGCCGAGCGCGACCGGGACGCACTTGCTCCCGGGCTCGAAGATTTCGACGAAGCGCCCGACCGACGAGGCCGAGTAGTTGCGCGCCGCGACGCCGGCGAAGGCGCTGTTGGTCGAGGCCGTGGGGCGCTCGACCCGGTTGCACCGGCGGCCGTCCGCGTCCGTCGCGGTGCCGTAGTCGGTGTTGTAGCAGAGCCCCTCGCCCTCGTAGAGCGCGTCTGCGCCCTCGTACCAGACCATGGCGAGGATCGGGCGACCCTGCTTGATATGCCCGTCCACGCTCGACTGAATCGTCATGTGCTTGCTCTCTGTTCTTGATTGGGTGGTGCGACCGGCGCCAGCTCGCCACCGAGGCGAGCTGGCGTCAGGCCGTTACTTGCTGAACACCGCCTGCTTGCGCAGGTTGGTGCAGACCATGTTCAGCGAGGCGTCGAGGTCGACGCGCCGGACGTTGTGCTTGTTGGGCACCATGTAGGGCTTGGTGAGGTTGTTCTCCCAGCCCGCCAGCACGCCGATCGCGAGCCACTTCCAGTCGAGCATGTAGACGGGGTCGGTCGTGTCCGCGTCGAGCTTCGGCGCGTAGGTCAGCGGCGTGCTCTTGAACATGGCGCGCCCGTCCTTCGACGCCAGCTCGTTCCCGAGGTTCGTGTTCTGCGTCTCGAGCAGCTCCTCGAGGAGACCGATCGTCCGGTCGTTGAGGTAGATCCCGTTGCGCATGCCGCCGAGGTTCGGCTCCGCGTGGCTCACCGGCGAGCGGAACTGCGTCCGGCGGTGACCCGAGCGCATCTTGCGCAGGAGGTCCGTCGAGCCGACGTTCGTGTACTGCGCCGTCCAGTTGGCCCACCGCGGCTGGGTCACCGAGGAGATCCCCGCGCGCCCCGCGGTGAAGCCCGAGGGGTTGCCGCCATTAAACCCCTCGGTCGCGTTCTTGGTGATCCAGAACGCGACCCCGTAGGGGTCCTTCGTGTTCGACTCGTCGACCGGCTTGCCCCAGAGCAGGTCCTCGAGAAGCTCGAACAGGGAGATCATCATGCCCGTGTAGCGGGTCTCGACGAGGTCCACGATCGCCGTTCCGCCGCGCTGGAACGCCTCCTCATGGAGGTCGTAGATGTAGTGCGCGTTGACGTGGCGCACCTTCACCGACCCATTGATCATGGTGTCGGTCATCGCCGAGCCGTCGGACTCGAACAGGCCCACGGTCCGCGCCGAGTGGTTGTGATCCACCTGGGCCTGGAACTGCCAGTCCTCGCCGCCGGAGAACTTCTTCTTGCGGCCCTTCCACATCTCGCGCACGGCGACGTGGTCGGTGAGGTCGGTCTGGAGGTTCAGGAACGCGCCGCGCTTGACGAACTGCTGCTGAGTCGTCAGCACAGCGTCGTCGATCTGGTCGAACTGCAAGCCCACGGGGGGCCTCCTTTACTGGTGGTGGCTCAGGACTTCGCGAAATACTTGCGGTCCAGGAGCTCGGCCGTCTCGGCTGCGACGTCGGGCTTCACCTCGACGCGCTGGCCCGAGGGGGGGCTGATTCGCTGACCCGCACGCCTTCTCGCGGCGTCCGCCTTCTTGTTCTTCATGCTGTCGGCGTCCATGCCGAGCACGAGCTGCGACGCTTCCTTGAAGACCGTCACGTCGGCGACGTCCTTGCCCGCGGCCTTGTAGCCTGCGCGCAGCACGTCGAACTTCTCGCGGACGGCCGTCTCCTTCGACTGGTCGCCCTTGGTCAGCTCCCTGACGCCCTCGAGCTGCGTGGCCATGAAGTCCTTCGACTTGTCGCCGCGCAGCGTCGCGTTCTCCTCACGAAGCGCCTTCGCCACCCCCTTCAGCGCCTTGAAGCCCGCGACGATGTTTTCGTCGTAGATCGCAGGGTCGAGGTCGGGGATCGCGTCGAGGGGGTCGCCGGCGGGCTTCGCCTCGCCGTCCTCCTCCTTGCCACCAGCGGGCTTACCCTCGCCGGTCTTGCCCTCGATCCTGTCGCACGCCAGCGACAGGAGGGACTCGGTGTACTGCTTGGCCTCGGCCATGGGGATTCCGAGGCGGACGGCGCGCTCGATCGCGTCGTCGCCGGCCGGCTTGGGCTTGGCGAACCGACCCTTGTCGTCGCGCGAGCTGTCGTCGGCCGCGCCGGCCTCCGGCTCGGCCGGCGTCTCGTCGCCGATCCCGTCGCCGTGCTCGGCGTCGTCGTCCGGGGCCGCGCCCTCGGGGAGCTCGCCGTCGTCGCGGGGCTTGCCCTCGACCATGCGGTCGGCCGCCGCGTTGGTCGCCGCCTCGATCTCCGAGGCGAAGTCCCCGAGCGAGCTGGTCTCGCCGCCCTCGGACGCCTTGTCGTCGTCACCCACGGATCACCCCTCTAGCAGTAGGACGAGCGGTCGAACATGCCGCGAGCCCGCAGCGCCTTGCGCCGGTGCTCGGGCG
>Ga0105052_10003174_pt1 | contig 19263 bp, 18 predicted proteins | sample FRY03_FD_78094 | JGI IMG/M metagenome (GOLD analysis project Ga0105052, IMG submission 78094) | Freshwater microbial communities from Lake Fryxell liftoff mats and glacier meltwater in Antarctica - FRY-03 | ecosystem: Environmental > Aquatic > Freshwater > Ice > Glacier meltwater ... | reverse complement strand
TGATGATGGTCTGCGGGGTGATCGAGTCCGAGTCCTCGGTTGTGAGGCGCTCGCGCACGACCCGCTCCATCCGGTACAGGCCGATCCGGAAAGCTTCCTGGATCAGCTCGCCGACGGTACGCAGCCGGCGGTTGCCGAAGTGCTCGTACTCGTCGAGGTGGTCGGAGACGTTCTCCCGCGGGTAGGTCAGAGCCTCTGCCGCGTAGTCCTTGATCGGGTTCTCTTCGTCGATCTCTTCCGGCATGCCGAGGATCTTCGGCAGGCTGACCAGTTCCCTGATCAGGGAAATGATGTCGTCGTGGGTCAGCACGCGGGTTTCGAGGTCGATGTCGAGGCCCAGGCGCGCGTTCAGCTTGTAGCGCCCGACCCTGGTCAGGTCGTATCGCTTGGAGTCGAAGAAGAGCTGCTCGAGCAGTGCCCTGGCGGCGTCGACCGACGGCGGCTCTCCCGGGCGCTGCTTCTTGAACAGCTCGATCAGGGCACCCTCTTCGGTGCTGGTCGCCTCGGTGTCGGCGGCGACCGTCTGCTGCATGTAGACCGAGTTGTCAAACATCTCGAGAATCTGTTCGTTGCTTACGTAACCCATCGAGCGCAGCAGAACGGTGATCGGAAGCTTGCGCTTGCGGTCGATCCGGACGTATACGCGGCCCTTCTTGTCGATCTCGAGCTCCAGCCAGGAGCCACGGGCCGGCATCAGGTTAGCGGTGAAAACCTGCTTCTCGGCATCCTTCGGGGCCATCACGTAAGCACCCGGGGAGCGCACGAGCTGGGTCACGACGACCCGCTCGGTTCCGTTGATCACAAAGGTTCCGCGATCGGTCATCCACGGGAAGTCACCCATGAAGACGGTCTGCTCGCGGATTTCTCCGGTCTCCCGGTTCTGGAAGGAGATGGTGACGTTCAGGGGCCGCGAGAACGTCAGATCCCGCTCGCGACACTCTTCGATCGTGTGGTTCGGATCGTCGAACTCGAAATCACCGAAAACGATGGCGAGGTTGCCGGTGTAGTCCTCGATCGGCGAGATGTCATCGATCGTCTCGCGCAACATGCCGTTTTCGGGGTCAGTGAGTCCTCTGAACGAGCGACGCTGAATGTCGATCAGATGGGGGGCTTCAAGAGGTGTTTCGAGACGGGAAAAACTCCTGCGGACAAAGGGGGCATCAATCGGGCGTGCCAAGGTTGGCAACTCCTCAAGGGGTCGGAGATTCACGTGAATGGGCGCGAAAGCAGTAAATCCGAGCGCAACTTCGCGCAATGATAAAAACTAGCACAGTCGGATTGCGATGCGATCCGGGCCCTGCAAAGCCGAACGGCGGGGAGCAGCGACTATGCGCTGCACCCCGCCTTCAGTCCGGGTCCTACTTGAGTTCGACGGTGGCGCCGGCCTCTTCGAGTTCGGCCTTGAGCTTCTCGCCCTCTTCCTTCTCGACGCCTTCCTTGACCGGCTTGGGAGCCTCGTCAACCAGGGCCTTGGCTTCCTTGAGGCCGAGTCCGGTCGCGGCACGCACGACCTTGATGACCGGGACCTTCTTCTCGCCGACCGCGGTCAGAACGACGTCTACGGTCGAGCTTTCCTCTTCAGCGGCTCCACCGCCGTCGCCACCGCCAGCTGCCGGGGCTGCCGCGGCAACCGCGGTGGCCGACACGCCGAACTCCTCCTCGAGCGCCTTGATGCGCTCGGAGAGCTCGAGTACCGAGATGCCCTTCAGTTCTTCAATCCATGCTTCTGTGGTCGATGCCATTTGCTGCTCCTGTTCTTACTGGTTCAAGTTGTCTGTTGAAAATCGGTGTGTGTCCTGAGGTACTGCGGACCGGCTACTCGGCCGGATCGCCCTCTTCGGCGTCGGTACTCTCGCCGTCAGCTCCAGCCTCTTCGGCCGGCACTTCGGCCTCAGCCTCTGCGGGTGCTTCTGCTTCAGCCTCTGCGGGTGCTTCTGCTTCAGCCTCTGCAGGCGCTTCAGCCTCTGCCGGTGCTTCCTCGGCGGCCGGTGCGTCGGCTTCCTCAGCTTCGGCCGGTGCGGGTGCTTCTGCGGCAGGTTCGGCGCTGCCTCCGACAAGGCCCTTCTCCGCAACCTGCTGGAGGGCGATCGCGAGGCCGGAGATCATCGATCCGAGGCCCCTGGTCAGGCTGACTATCGGGCTGGCGACAATGCCGGCGAGCTGCGCGTTGAGCACATGGCGGGAAGGCAGCTTCGCGATCGCCATGAAATTGGCCTCGTCAAGCTGTGCTTCGCCCATCAGCCCGCCCTTGTAAGAGAGCACATCGTGAACCTTGTTGAAAGTAGTGATCGCCTTCGCCGCCTGGGCGGTGTCGCCCTTGACGAAGGTAAGCGCGGTCGGGCCCTCGAGAACGTCGTTGAGGCCGGACACGCCGGCCTTCTCGGCGGCGATCTTCGTGAGGCGGTTCTTGACCACCCTGAATGAGGCGTCCGCCTCGCGCAGGCCGCTCCTCAGCTCGGCCGCCTGGGCAACGGAAATCCCGCGGTAGTCGATCGCGAAGATCGCTTCGGAGGCTTTGATCTCCTCGCTGATCTCGTCGATCACTGCTGCTTTTTCGTCTCGGTTCATATCTGTTGCCTGACTCTTCTAAAGTGGGTGGCGACCGCGCGGGCAACAAAAAACCCGCTCGCAGGCGGGCGGAAGGAAACGACTCCTTCGGCTTCACCTACCCTGGCTTTACGGACTCTTCGTCCGACCAGCGGTCTATGGCAGACGAAAAACAATAGCGGCATGAAGCAAAGCAGGGCGGTCCGGGAGAACCGACCCGCCCAGGCCGCCCGGAGCGCCCGACGGCGCGATGTCGAACCATGGCTCCGTGTCCCGCCAGATCTTCGCCCGACGATGCTTACTGGAGCGAAGCGAGAGTTCGGTGGAGTCCGTCCTCAATGCTGGTGCTCGCGCTCCACCCGAGTTCGCTCAAAGCACGGGAGGAGTCAATTGCAATGCGCTTCACTTCACCCGGTCGGGGAGGCTCAAACACCGGATCGAAGCTGGTGGCTTCCTTTCCGTTGGCACGATCAAGGTCCTGGCCCGCGTTCGTGATGCCTTCGAGCAGGGTGAGCAAGCCCGTTTCCCTGCCGGTGCCGATGTTCACCGGTCCCTGAACATCGCTGGCCAAAGCAGCGAGGATTGCCCGGATCACGTCGGCGATGTAGACGAAGTCTCTCGTCTGGCTGCCATCTCCGAAGACGACCGGCTGTCGACCGTTGAGCAGGAGTTCACCAAAGGTCGCTACCACTCCGGCTTCGCCCTTCGGATCCTGGCGCGGGCCGTAAACGTTTGCGAAGCGCATCTCGATCGAGCTGAATGCATACATGCGCCGGTACAGGTCGAGATACTGCTCACCCGCCAGCTTGCTCTGTCCGTAGGGGCAAAGTGGTTTGAGCGCAGCAGACTCGGCCGCGGGCAGGTCGATGCGACCCCCCTCGCCGTAGATCGCGCCCCCTGTGGAGGCAAAAACGAAGCGGCCAAGGCCCGCCTTCCGGCCGGACTCGACCAGGTTGATCGTGCCGACCACGTTCACCGTCGCGTCAAGAGCAGGCTGATCAATCGAGCGCCGGACCTGGCTCTGGGCCGCGAGGTGGACGATCGCCTCCGGGCGCACAGCCGTGACGGCTCGCGAGACGAACTCCGCATCAAGGATGTCGCCCTCGTGCAGATCTGCGCCGGCCGCGAGGGCATCTTGGATGTTCGCGCGCTTGCCCGAGGAGAAGTTGTCGAGGATCGCAACCTGGTCACCGCGCTCAAGTAGTGCATCGGCCAGGTGCGACCCGATGAAGCCCGCCCCCCCTGTGACCAGAATGACCATCCCCAAACACCCTAGAGGCATCCTTTGCGGCGCAGTCGCCCGATCGGGCCGGGCCCGCATGCCGTGGAAGCCCGCGCGCCCCCGGTGGCAACCTCTTCGCGGCCTGGCGCTGGACTATCGCGCGCGTCTCCGGGAAAGCGCTTCGGCGGTCGACATGCGGGTTACCGCGTCCGGCGGCAACGGCAGGACTGGAAGGCCCTTCGCTTCACGCCACCCCTTCAGTCGGCCGGTCAGGCCGGCGGCCGTATGGTCTCTGACAATCTGACCGGCGCAGACCACTCCCTCGCGAGCGAACACCGATGCGGCGTCGCTGAATCGGCTCATCACTCCATAGCGGCGCAGCAGATAGCCGCGGCTCCACCCGGTCATCCTGTACTTGCGGCCGGACCTCGGGCCCAGGGTCTCGGAATATCCGTGGGTGGCCCGGGCCGTTCTCGCGAGGCGACAGTCCCCTCCCAGGGCGCGAATGCGCAGAGCCAGATCGAGGTCCTCGTAGTAGAGGAAAATGCGCTCGTCGAAACCGCCTGCGCTTTCGAAGGCAGTCCGCTCGTAGAGTGCGGCTCCCCCGGTCGGGCCCATCGGGTCGGTAGCCGATTCGAGTGCGGCAACGGATTGCCCGGAGAGGTAGTCGAAGCCCATCAGGGTCTGGTCACTCAGCACTCCGGCAGAGTCGATCCGGGACGGATCCTCCTCGCTCACCAGGACGGCCGCCGTCATCTGGGCGCCACGTTCGAACATGAGCGCTTCGATGAAGTCCGGCCGGGCTACCGCGTCGTCGTTCAGCAGGACTACGGGGCCGGCCCCGAATCGCGCGACCGCCCGATTGAGTGCGGGTCCGAAGCCCAGGTTCTTGCCGAAGCCGATCCTTTCCACCTCCGGAAATCGATGCTCCAGCAGCTCCCGGCAGCCGTCTCCGTGACCGTTGTCGGCAACCACGATACTGACCGGAAGCGTCTGGCTGAGAAGGGCCTGCAGGCATCCTTCGAGCCGCTCGCCACCGGCCAGCGTGGCAACGTAAACGGTGGGATCGGCGCCACCCATTGCTTACTGCCCGTTTCGTATTCGGATTCTCATGGCACGCAACATTCGCAGACTCCCGTTTGCTCCCGGCAGGTGACGGCAGAATCCGGGTAGTCTCGTGGGCCGATGATGAGCCACCGCACCAAGACCGGCACCCTGAGTCAAATCGCTTCGCGGCGCGAGCAAGTTCACCCGTGTCGGAGCTGAAGGGCCTCATTCTCTCGGGCGGTGAAGGTACGCGCCTGCGACCGATCACCCACACCTCCGCGAAGCAACTGGTACCAGTTGCCAACAAGCCGGTTCTTTTCTACGGAATCGAGGCCCTGGTCGAGGCCGGCGTCACCGAAATCGGCATCGTGATCGCACCTGCGACCGGCGGCGAGATCCGGGAAGCAGTCGGAGACGGTTCGAGCTTCGGAGCCACGGTGACCTACATCGAACAGGACCGCCCCGCCGGGCTGGCTCACGCTGTGCTGACCGCCGAAGATTTCCTCGATGGCTCACCTTTCGTCATGTACCTCGGCGACAATCTGTTGAGGAACGGGATTGGCCGTCTCGCGGAGACCTTCAAAAGAGAGTCGCCCGATGCGCTGATTCTGCTGACCGAGGTTGATGACCCCAACTCATTCGGGGTCGCCGAGCTTGAAGACGGGCACGTTGTGCGGCTTGTCGAGAAACCCGAGGACCCCCCGTCGAACCTTGCCCTGGTCGGGGTCTACCTCTTCTCGCCCTCAATCATGGAGGCGGCCCGGCAACTCGAACCCTCCGCGCGCGGCGAACTTGAAATCACCGAAGCGATCCAGGTACTGATCGATGAGGGCCGCCGGGTCAAGTCGGAAGTGGTCACCGGATGGTGGAAAGACACGGGGCACCTCGACGACATGCTTGAGGCCAACCGGCTCGTACTCGAGGAGGTCCAGACGCGCCTCGACGGGGAAATCGAGGACTCGAGGGTGGAGGGCCGCGTGGTTCTTGAGAGCGGGGCGATCCTGCGGCGATCCGTGGTTCGAGGTCCCGCAGTGATCGCAGCAGGCACCGTGATCGAAGACGCCTACATCGGTCCTTACACCTCCATCGGCGCCGATTGCGTGGTCCGGCGAGCCGAGGTCGAGCACTCGATACTGCTGACCGGTTCTTATGTCGAAGACCTCGGAAACCGGCTTGAAGCCAGCCTGCTGGGGAGGGACGTGCGGGTAACGCGCACTGTTGGTCCGCCGCGCACCTTGAGGATGCTGGTCGGAGACCGGGCGGAGATCAAGATCGTCTGATGAAGACCGATGACGCAGAAAGCGACCCTCGATGAAACTCCTTGTGACGGGCGGAGCCGGCTTCATCGGTTCGAACTTCGTACACCACCATCTCGAGCAATGTCCTGACGACGAGATCGTTGTGCTCGACAGGCTCACCTACGCCGGCAGGCTCGAGAACCTCGATGGAGCAGGCGAAGGCCTGGTCAGTTTCGTGGAAGGCGACATTCGCGACCGTGACCAGGTACGCAGGGCGATCGACGGCTGCGACGCTGTGGTCAACTTCGCCGCCGAATCACACGTGGATCGCTCGATAGAAGCTCCCGGAGACTTCATCACCACCGACGTCTTCGGCACCTTCGTACTGCTCGAGGCCGCTCGGGACCTCGGGATCCGCCACCTTCAGATATCAACCGACGAGGTTTACGGCTCGATCGACGAAGGCTCGTTCACCGAGGCGTCACCGCTGGACCCGTCATCGCCCTACTCGGCCTCCAAGGCCGGGGGTGACATGCTCGTTTCAGCCTTCGAGCACACCTACGGCAGCAACTCACTGATCGTGCGTGCCTCGAACAACTACGGCCCCCGGCAGCATCCCGAAAAGCTGATCCCCCTGGTCATCCTCAACTGCCTGCATGGAGACCCGATCCCGGTTTACGGCAGCGGCATGCAGGTCCGTAACTGGCTTTTCGTGAGGGACTTCAACAGTGCCATCGACACCATCCTGGAGAAGGGCGAAGCGGGTCAGGTCTACAACGTAGGCGGGCCTGACGAGATGGCCAACCTCGATGTAATCAAGGCGATCCTTGAACTCACGGGCGGCGATGAATCTCTGATCAGCTACGTCGAGGACCGCCTCGGCCACGACACGCGCTACTCACTCGCTTCGTCCAGGACCGAGGCTCTCGGGTGGAAAGCGGCGGTTTCCTTCGAAGCCGGCATCGAGCAGACAGTCAGTTGGTACCGGGACAACCCTGCCTGGTGGCAGAGCCTGCGTTCCGGCGAGTACCGCGAGTACTACCTGCGCCAGTACGGCACGGAGCTGGGGCAGTAACGGTGGCCCGGGCGCTCGATACAAGGCTCGACGGCCTGGTGCTGCTGGAGCCGGATGTCTTCGGCGACGAGCGCGGCTTCTTCGTCGAAACGTTCAGCGCCGGGCCGTGGCGCGAACTGGGGATCGGAACGCAGTTCGTCCAGCACAATCACTCCCGCTCGAACCTCGGGACGGTCCGTGGAATGCACTTCCAGACCACCCCCGGCCAGGCCAAGCTTTTGCGATGCGCTCGCGGCAGGATCTTCGATGTCGCCGTCGACCTGCGCCTGGGTTCACCGACTTTCGGCGAGTGGGAAGGCCACGTACTCGACGATCAGAAGCATCACCAGCTTTTTGTACCAGTCGGTTTCGCCCACGGTTTCTGTGTGCTCTCGGAGCTGGCCGACGTCGCCTATCTGGTCTCGAGCGCATACGACCCGGCAACCGAGGAGGGCATCGCCTGGGACGATCCCGAGGTGGGCGTCGAATGGCCGGTGTCCGAGCCGATCCTGTCCGAACGGGACCGCAGTGCACCCCGTCTTCAGACGGTGAAATCGAATTTGCCTTTTCGCTACTGACCCGGCCGGGGTCCGTCCGTTGTGGCGGTGGCCGAGATCGCGATGCTCAGGGCGAGCTTCAAAGCGATGCCGAGATAGACAAGCAGGTTCAGGGCACCGCGATTGACCGGGGCATCGTAGCGCCTGTAGAAGCGACCCATTCCTCGATGAAAGGCAACTTCCTGGCGCAGACTCCTCCGCCCGCCGCTTGATCCACCCTTGACATGGAGGGCTGTCCCGGACGGCTCGTAGAAGACCTTCCACCCCGCCTGCCAGAAGCGACGACACCAGTCCAGGTCCTCCATGTACAGCCAGTAGCCCTCGTCGAGGGGGCCGACCTCAAGCAGGGCTTGCCTCCTTACGAGCATGTAGGCGCCGTTGATCGCGTCGACTTCGCCCGGTTCGAACTCGTCGTGGCCGCTGGCCCGGTACTGCGAAAGGGAGCCGGGAGCCCGATCGTGGCGGCCCACGCCGGTGAAATGAGCCAGGGCGGCTACCGGAGTCGGGAAGGAGCGCTTGCAGGCGTGGTCCAGCGCCCCCGATTCGGTCACCAGCCGGCAACCGACCATGCCGATCGAAGGGTCCCGGTCGATCCGCTCGAGCGAGCTGTCCAGGGCTCCCTCGAACACTTCGGTGTCCGGATTCAGCAGCAGCACGAAAGGGGCCGTGACCTCTCGCAGCACGAGGTTGTTGGCCGCCGAAAAGCCGATGTTGCCGCAGCGCATCAGGCGAACTTCGGGGAAGTCCCGCTCGACCATGTCGGGCGTGCCGTCGCTCGAGCCGCTGTCAACAACAGTGACCCGCGCCGTGAGCACGGGCGGAAAGCGCCTCAGGGACTCCAGGCATCGCCTCAGCAGACCAGCGGCTCCGTGGCTGACGATCACTATCTCCAGTTCCGGCTCAGTCATGCTTGCGAGGTCGCGCCGGCCGGAGCAGACCCGGGCGCCGCCCCAGGGCTCAAAACGCGCCGTCGCCCTTGATCACAGCCCGGGGCGTCCGGATCAGGATCAGGAAGTCGCCGGTGATGCTCAGGTTGTCCACGTAGTCGCGCTCAAGGCTCAGCCGTTCTTCGAATCCGAGCTCACCGCGGCCTGCCACCTGCATCGGACCGGTCAGTCCGGGCTTGACCGCGAGGCGCTGGCGCTGGCGCTCGTCGTAGAGGGCCACCACGGCCTCTTCTTCCGGCCGCGGACCGACCAGCGACATGTCGCCTCTCAGAACGTTGATGAACTGGGGTATCTCGTCGATGCTCGTGCGCCTCAGGAAAACACCGACCCGGGTCACCCTCGGGTCGTTCCTGATCTTGAAAGCCGGCTCCGCGAGAGTGTCGAGGTCGACCAGGTCGTCCAGCTCCAGCTCGGCGTCTGCGCACATGGTGCGAAGTTTGAGCATCGTGAACCTGCGTCCGTCCTTGCCGACCCGCACCTGTCGGAAGAAGACCGGGCCGCGAGAGTCGAGCTTGCTGAGGATCGCCGAGAGTACGAGCACCGGGGCGGCCAGCACCAGCAGGACGACCGAGAAAACGATGTCGAGCGCACGCTTGATGAACATGGTCGAGCGCGGAGGCACGCTGAAATGAAAATCGAGCATCGGTACGCCACCGATGCGGTTCAGCTCGGTATTCGGGCCCAGCACCTCCTGACTCGCAGGCACGAGCGTGATCGACGCCTGAGCCTGCCTGCAGACCGTGATGATCTCACCGATCTGCCTCGCGGTGAGGCCGTCGTCAGCGATCACTACCCGTGAGATCTGCTGCTCTCTCACGGCGAGGCCAAGTTCATCCGTGGTGCCGAGATAAGCAAGTGCCGCGATGCCGGGCATCGCATCCCCCGGGTCCGGTTCCTCGGGGGCGACGAAGCCGACGAGATCGATCGTATCGCTGGCCTTGCGCTGAAGCCGCCTGTAGACCAGCGCGGCTTTGGCTCCCGACCCGAGCAGCACCGTCCTCTGGCGCTCGGCCACCCGCACGTAAAGGCTCCTCACAAGGACACGCAGGAAGATCGCCAACAGGACCGCAACCACCCCGATGGTGATCAGGACCGAACTCGGCAGCTCAGTCGACGTGAAGACCTCCGAAAAGATCTTCGCGATGATCAGCGAGATAGCCGCGGTGGCGATCAGAGCCGGTATCTCGTCGGAAGTCGAGTGGCTGATCCGCCGGTGGTCCTGATCGTAGAGGCTGTTTATCTTGGCGACCAGGATCCAGACCGGAATCGCCAACGCGGCCCAGATCCAGTTCTGGCTGTCAACTCTGCCGTACTCAGCGGCCACGCCGATGGCGATGGCGACGGCGGCAGCGTCGGCGCCCGCCAGCGCCCATCGCCTGACCCTTGCCATCCTGACAGAGGAGCGCCAGCCGGCTTCCGAGCCGGAGTGCCTCGACGGTTCGTCCGCCCCACTTCCTGCGGTGACGGGTACTGGGTCCCGCCTGTCGGTTTTCGCAGTTACTTTCTCGATCGCGCTGCCTTCCCCCGAGACGATGTTTGCCGAAGAACAGCCGCCGCCAGAACCTGGCGACCGCGACTGCCCCGAGGGCATGCCTCTCGCTCAACACCTTTCTATCGCAACGGCAGTTGCCATGGGAGTCCGGGCGCGACATTGAATGCCGGGCTCATGGTGCCTGGCTCACTGGCGGCTCCGACCCAGCCAGTAGCGGGCCAGATCGATGTCACCGCCGTCGCGCAGGCGCCGTCTGTCCCTGAGCAGCGCGGGCAGCATGCCGATGGCCGCGAGTTTTCCAGCCAGGGTGGAGATCAGCCGCCGATCCCGGATCGCCCTGACTGTCGAGCCGAGCTCGACCAGCACGACGCGGGGAAGTGAACGCAGTGGCATGAACTTGACCTGTGTACAGAGGCGGTTGCGCGCCACAAGCCGGGCGTTCTCGGCACCGGGCCGCTCGAAGCCCTCCTGCCAGGCGGCGTTGCCGACATGCCAGACGACCGCCGAGGGGACGAGCCGGAATGTCCAGCCGGCGATCCGGGCCCGGACGTTCAGGTCCACGTCTTCGTAGAAAGCGAAGTAGCGCTCGTCGTAGCCACCGAGCTCGTCCAGCAGCCGGCGACGAAACATGCAGACGGCACCACAGGCGCCGAAAATCTCCTGCGCAGCCACAGGGAGCCCGCCCTGGCTCAGGCCGATTTGCTGCTCATAGGCCCGGCCGTCGGCGGTCAGCGCCTGACCGAGGCTGTAAATGCGTGCCGCAGGGTCGTCCGGGTCCCTTGTCTCCCCGCGGACCAGCGAGAGGATGCGCGGCTGGACCCCGCCCAGGTCCGGTTCGGCAGACATGGCTTCGGCGAGCTGCACGATCGCGTCGGCTTCGAGCACCGTGTCGGCGTTGAGCGGGACCAGCAGCTCGGCGTCTGTACCGGCTACTCCGAGGTTGATCGCGCGGGCGAAGCCGAGGTTCTGCGGCAGCGCGATGTGAGCAGTGCCCCGGCTGCGCAGCAGGTCGAGCGATTCGTCGGTCGAGCCGTTGTCGACCACCATGATCTCCAGGTCAACCCCCTGCTGGGCCTTCAGGGATGCCAGGCAGGCCCGAAGGTCATCGGCTCCGTTCCAGTTCGGGATCACCACAGCGACCCGCGTCGGCGGCTTCTCCATCTGTCGAGCCTGACAGAGAGCGGCTGCCGACGCGAACACCGTGAGTTGCGTCCGGCGGTCCACCGCTAGGATCGCCCGATGCGACGGAAGGCAAGCGAGCGTTCTCTGGCCGATCTCACCGGCAGCCTCGCCCGGAGGATCGCCCGCACGCCGATCGGGCGCCGGGCCGCCGACAAAGTCAGGCAGCGGCCTGCGGCAACCGGACTGGACGACTGGCTCGTGCCGCTGTTCGGTGACGAGCTCGAAAGAATCGACTCGCTGGTGGCAGGTGCCGGCACGGATGCCTACGCGGCCTTTCGCGAACTCGACGACGACCTCTGGTCGCTGCTCCTCACCCTTGAGTACGAGTCGTTCCCCGGCATCCGTGAGTTTCTGCCGGGCCTTCCCGAACCGGAACTGCAGCAGATGTGGAACGGAACCAGCGGGGCCGCGCTCGCCGCCCAGAGCGTCTGCTTCTACCGCCGGCTGAAGCAGGCCTGGGCCGAACACGGTTCCGGCGACATGTCTGCGATCAAGGTTCTCGACTTCGGCTGTGGGTGGGGCAGGCTGACCCGGATGCTGGCCCGCGACGTCGATCCCGGGAACCTCTACGGCTGCGATCCGGTGGAGAGCATCCTCGAAGTCTGCCGGGCGAACCGGGTCCCGGCCGAACTCGCCCGCAGCGAGTTCCTGCCCGGGACCATCCCGTTCGAAACCGGCTTCAACATGGTCTTCTCGTTCTCGGTCTTCACCCATATCTCCGAACGGGCTCACCTCGCCTCTCTCGAAGCGATCCATGAATCACTCGAACCGGGCGGCATTTTTGTCGCGACGATCAGGCCGCCCTCCTACCTCGACTTCAACCCGCTGATGAAGCCGGTCCTGGACGAACTGCCTGCGAACCGGAAAGCGGCCCTGGCCGGTTCGAAGTACCTGTTCGCGCCCCATGAGAGCGAGGGCCACCCCCAGTTCGGCGGGGAGCAGATGGACTACGGCGAAACCGTGATCACTCTGCCGTATGTGCGAAAGAACTGGACACGATGGTTCGACCTGCTCGACGTCGCCGTTATGACCGGCGACATGTACCAGGTCGTGCTCACTATGTCGCGCAAGGACTGACACCCCGTCGATCCGGCTCGGCTAGAGCTCCTCTGCGATCCGCGGCGCTTCGCGGTGGAAGACCCAGACCGAAAGCACGCAGGTCACAAACGCGATCACGATGGCTGGCATCAGTTGCAGCCAGCTGCCCGCGGCCTCGAGCGCGCCGGGGGCGTTCGGGTCGATCACCAGGCGGCGCAGCTCGAGGAAGATCGGGGTCAGCGGGTTGGCCAGGATCAGACCGTGGAAGCGCTCGGGCACGATCTCGATCGGGTAGAGAACCGGCGTCGCGTAAAAGAGCGCCGTCGCCAGCACGCCCCAGATGATGCCGACGTCACGGAAGCGCACGTAGAGCGACGATACGAGCAGGCAGATCGCGGTTGTCAGCACGGTCAGGGCGAGCAGAGCCACCGGGGCGAGCAGCCAGGTCCACATCGGCGCCACGCCGAAGGCGAGAATGAAGAACAGCACCACGACCAGGTTCACGCCGAGGTTGAAGAGCGCCGTGAGCGCTGTCGCCAGGGGGATCACCAGCCGGGGGAACTGGGTCTTGCGGACGACGCCCTCCTGTGCCATCACCGACATGACCGCGGCGAGAGTCGCCTCCTGGAAGAAACCGAAAACCACGATGTTGAAGAGCAGCAGGACCGGATAGTTCTCGACCTGCGAGCCGATGCGGAATATCTGGGTAAAGACGAAGAGCAGAACCGCGAAGAGCACCAGCGGCCTGAACAGCGACCAGACGTAACCGAGCACCGTGCTGAAGTACACCTTGCGGAAGTCGGTGACCGCGATCAGGAAGAGCAGGTCGAACATGCGGCGCCAGCCGCCGCCGACCGCCGAGGGACCGGTGACCTCACGCAGCTTCAGGTCCGCACCCGGAGGGGCCATGACCGGGCTTTTGCCCATTGATTCGGGAGAATCACTCATCGGCATCACCGGTCAGAATCCTCGCCTTGAGGTTGGTAGTGGCCTCAACCAGCCCCGGGGTCCGCTTTATGCCGAAGACCGCGAATTCGAAGAGCTTCAGACCCTGGACCACACGCTTCGAGGTTTCCCTCTCGCGGGTCACCCAGCAGATGACCTGATACCGGCCCGGAGCCAGGGGGTTCTCGATCGTGCCCGAGATCCGGGCCACACTTCCGGCGGGCAGACGGTCCCCGCTTTCGTCTTCGACTTCGAGCGTCTGATTGAAGCCGGTCACCTGGACATGCTTGGAGTCGTTGATCTGAAAGGTGAAAAGCGGCCGGTTCAGGTCCCGCAGCGCCTCGATTTCGACGTTGAAGTTGAGCCGCTCGCCGACCTCGATGTTGGTGGTGCGCCCGCCGGCGGCGTCGGACAGCCAGGAGTCCCTGACCTTCGCCTGGATGTCGACGTCGAGGACGAAGTCATCGCTGACCTCACCATCCTCCATGTAGTCAAGGGCTGTCTGGCGTGCGCTGGAGGCGTCGAAGTTGAGCTTGAAGTAGGCACGGGCGACCTCCCTCGGCCGGCCAAGCTCCTTGATCTCGCCGTCCTGGATGAGCATTGCGCGGTGGCAGTAGGCCTCGACCGAGGCCATGTCGTGGGTGACCAGCACGATCGTCTTGCCGAGGTCGCGCATCTGGTTGAAGGTGTCGGCGCATTTCTGCTGGAAGGAGGCGTCTCCGACGGCGAGCACCTCGTCGATCAGCAGGATGTCAGCGTCGGCCTGGACCATCAGCGAGAAGGCCAGGCGCACCATCATTCCCGAGGAATAGTTCTTGAGCTTCAGCTCGGTGAATTCCTCGAGCTCGGCGAAGTCGATGACCCGGTCGAGGCGGCTCGCGGCCTCGCTGCGGGACAGCCCCATCATCACGCCGTTCATCACCACGTTGTCGTAGGCGGTCAGGTCCGGGTTGAAACCGACGCCGAGCTCGATGAACGGGGCCAGCCTGCCGGCCATGCGGATGGTGCCGGCGTCGGCCCGGTAGATCGACGCGAGGATCTTGAGCAGGGTGCTCTTGCCGGAGCCGTTGCGGCCGACGATGCCGAAGAACTCACCCTGATGGATGTCGAAGGAGATGCCATCGAGCGCCTTCAGCTCCCGGTATTCGTTCTTGCGCAAAGGGTGGACCGCCCTCTCCTTGAACGATTCGACCCTGTGCTTCGGAATCCGAAAGGTCTTGCTCACGTCCTTCACCTCGACCGCGATCGGATTCCGGGAGGGATCTTTGACCTTCTCCTCGCTGATCAGATCGGAGCTTTCGGTACGGGAGCCGTTCATCGAAGAAAGGAACCTACGCGTTCCATGACAGCGTCGTCCAGAGACTCCTGCCAGTCGTCGCTCCAGCTGACCTCGGCCCCCTGGACCCGTCGTTCACCGTCATCCATGCCGGCGCCGGCCTCGATCTCCACCGCACCGGCGTCCGGCCGGGCAGGCACCTCGGCGGTGCCCCGGACCGACTCGAGTTCGGAATCGAACCCCGTCTCCCTTTCAGGCGGCAATTGACACGTGACCCTCGGGGAACGCCGATGGCTCGAAGAACCAGCTTTCAACCGCGTGGCGCGGGTTTGGCATCGAGGTATCGGTCGCTGCCTGCTCTCCAGCCAGCGGAGTCTCGATTGGTGAAGGCACCGGGCCCAGACCCTAGAAGACGAGCGGTACGTAGCCCTCGGGGAACGCCGAGGGACCGAAGAACCAGCTTTCAACCGCGTAACGGTCGTTCGGCATCGTCTTCTCGGCGGCAGTGCGGTGCAGGAAGAGGTCATCGAAGAGCAGAACGTCACCGGGCTCGAAAATCGGGCGCAGGATCGGCACCTCGCCCCGCGAGCGGTCGGTCTGCGCGTCCGAGACCGACCAGTCGAAGATCGCGTCATCGGTTCCGGTCGGCACGATCTCGGTGAAACGCTTCGGAATGATGTCCATGCCCGGAGCCGTATCCCCGCAATGCGAGAGCGACAGCCAGACGTTCATCGACTTGACGTCACCGAGGAAGGCTCCGTCCTGGTGCCAGGCGGTACCGGCCTCGGGCGAAACCTTGCGGAAGGTGCACTTGTTGACCGAAATGGCCGGCCTCTCACCCAGGTAAGCGGTGATCAGCTCGCGCAGCCCGGCACGCTCGAAGGATTCGAGCACGTCGAACATGACGCGGGGCGAGTCGGCGGCCCACACGCCGCCGGCATCGGTCACCCAGACGCGTTCGGCGTCGAGGCGCTCGACATCGGCCCTCTCGGCCTCGGGCCGCAGCGGTTCGAAGTAACCGGCGGCGGCAACCGGGTCGCCTTCGGCCTGATCGCGGACCTCGAAGGCACGTTCGATCTCGGCGACGAGGCCGACTGCTTCATCGGCGGGGACGACCCCGCGGACCAGCAGGCAGCCGCTGCTCTCGATGGCGGCCCTGAGCAGCTCCGGTGAGAGCCGGTCCGCTGGCACTTCCGGCAGCACGCCCTCGGGCAGTTGGCTGAAGTCCGGGGAAACGTCCGAGGGCGGAACCGCCTGGCCCTTCAGCTGCGTGCCGGCGGCGTGGCGCAGCTGAAGAATGCGGCGTTCGATCGCCACATCACGCTCGTTCCGGTTGGCGGCCCTGAGCAGATCGATGGCCTCGAAGACCTGACCATCGGCCTCAAGCCGGTCGGCCTCGGCAATTTCCGACCGCCCGCTCACCGGCGGCTCGGCTGCTGCGGTGTGACCCTCCCGGGTCTTTCTCCTGAAGATCATGGCCGTCAGTATCCCACATTCCAGACGCCATCAGACCGGTCGGGCGGGAGCGCCCACGACGGTGGTACCCGGCGCCACGTCATCGATCACCACCGAATTTGCGCCGACGACGGCGCCGGCGCCCACTTCGATGTCGCCGATCAGCTTGGCACCGGTGCCGACGCTCACGCCGGCCAGCACTTTGGGCCCAACCACATTGCCGGCGCGCAGACCGATCGTGACCCACGGCGAGATGACCGCGCCGCCATGTACCTCGACGATGCCGTCCAGCACAACCTGACCGTAAACGATGTAAATGCCCGGGTGCATGACCACCGGATCTCCGATCGCGACCTGGGAAAGAGCCATCGCCAGCCGGTGGGCGAGACGTGGCAACAGCGGGATCCGGCACCGCTGCATCGCCGCCTTGGCCCGGTAGAAGACCTGGGCCAGGAATGCGTCGCTCACCCAGGCGAGGCGCAGGGCCTGGGCGACGGCATCGGGCCTGGTGCGGAACCGGAACCGCTCACCGCGATGCTGGCAGGTGACCTCGCAGTCGGCGAGCACGGCCTCGAAAAACCCGGGGTGGCGAGAGCGGATATCGCGCATCAGAGCCCGCGCGTCACCGGGGTCGGTCGGGTGGTCCATAGGCTGGTGTGAGACCCTATACACCTGCCGCGAATGAGTCCGAGCGATCAGGTCAGCGACCCACTCCAGGGGATATTCGCCCAGCAGCCTCTTCGAGCTGATTGCCAGATGCCTTGAGGCCGCCGACGTCGAGAAGCTCTCGGGGCACAGGCAGCGCGGCAAGCCCCTTTTCCAGACCGGCCGCAGTAGAACTCTCGTGCGGGCAGACAGGGCAGTCACATGGTCCTGACGATCTCGGTGGAGCGGGATTCGAACCGCTTCGTGATCGAAGACTTCTGCGGGACCGAGTCAGTCCCGCTTCGCGTAGACGACGAAGACCCCCGTGCCCTTCATATTCGCCTCCTGGTCGAGCACCACTGTGAAGCCGTGCGATTCGAGCAGGCCGCGCACTTCGATGAGACGCGCACCCTCGTCGTGAGCCTCGACGACGACCTGCCGGACCATTGGCCAGTGCTCGCCGCGAATCCCTCGCAGCACATCGAGCTCGGCCCGCTCGACGTCGATCTTCAGCAAATCGACCCGACCGATACCCTCTTCTTCGATCATTGCGGAGAGCGGGCGCAGATTGCAGCTGACGGTGTCCGGCCGGAAGTCCCCCACGATCCGGGCCTCCGCCTCGATCTCACTCAGGCCGGTGCCGATCAGCACGGTCTTGACGAGCTCGTGGTCGCGCTCCGGGATCGCGTAGCGGCTCGACATCGCCGCCGCCCCCTCGTAGTAAGTGAACTCAACCGACTCCTCACGATCCGAGAGACCCGCGAGGTAGATATGCGAACCGGGGAAGCGGGCCATGTTCTCGGCCAGCATCTCGAAGATCGCAGGGACCGGCTCGAAGCTGTGAACCTCGGCGGCGCCGCACTCCGAGAGGAAGAAGGCGGCGGCGACGCCGACGTTGGCGCCTGCGTCGATTACGACATCGCCCGGGTGAACCTCGATGTCATGTCTCAGGTAGGTGCGGTCACCGATGATCTCGGCCAGCTGAAACCACAGTTGCGAGGGGTCGCGGTGTCTCAGTATCTCCTTGAGGTCCGGTCGTTCACCAATTGGCCCCGCGGTGCTCACGCGGGATTCCTGGCGAAGGCCCAGACCTGGACCGGGATATCCGGCTGGTTGTGCAGCGGGTGCCACCAACGAAGGGCCGCCCAGCGATCGAGGTTGCCGAGCACGGCCTCGCGGTTGCCCCAGGCACCGACCGAATCGACCTCGAGGCCGGCGTTCTCGAGTAACAGGCGCAGGCCGCGCGGCGTGAAACGCCAGTAGTCGCACATGCCGTACATCGGCAGCTCGTGAACCTTGATGAGAAAAGGCGTCGAGACAATCACCGAGCCTCCGGGGCGACAGAGTCCGCGCAGGTTGACGGCGGCGGCGTTCGGATCGGTCACATGCTCGAGCACCGGCTCGCAGATCACCACGTCGAACCGCTCCTCGACTTCGAGCGGGGCGCAGAGATCGAATTCGGGGTAGTTCAGCGACGTGAATTCCTTCCAGCCGACACCGGCGCGGCCGTCCCCGCTGATCTCGGCGGCCTTGAGGTCCGCCGGCCCGAGGCCCGTAAGGTGCTGTTCGATGGCGCGATTCATCATCTCTCGCTGCCACATCTGGTCTGGTCCCGATGCCTCCGGGAACATCCGTCGGCCGAAAGCGGCGAGCAGACCCCACAGCAGGGTCCGGATCCTGCTGAGGGCGCCCCGCATCAGAAGGCCCCCCTCCACCGATCCGGCACACGATGCACCCTGAGCGAAATGCCCTGGAAACCGCTCTCCGCGAAGAACCAGCGGTCAAACTCCGCCTTCTCGGTGATCCGGTTGTGCGCGGCCCAGCCCGATTCGGCATCCTCGCGGGCCCAGCGACGCTCCTTGCGCAACTCGTGGCGGGCGAGGCACACCTCGTAGTCGACCCGGTGAAGGTGAACCATGAACAGGTCGGGGTCGCAATGGAAGTGGCCGTCAACCCGGCGGTGGAAGCCCGGCCCCCAAGTCGAGGGCTCGGTGGCCAACGCCGATTTGTTGTAGCCGCCATTTTCGCTCCAATAGCCGCGCTGCTCGAGTATCGGCTGCTCGGGATCGAGGTGCCCTTCGCGGTCCGGCAGATGAACGAGCTCGTAGCCGAGGCAGCTCACGAAGTCCTCGGTCATTGTGTCCATATACGAGCCCAGGTCGCCCAGAGCCGGGTCCGGGACGACGATCTCGTCGACATCGGTCACCAGAACCAGGTCGTAGCCCCGTTCGAAGAGCTCGTGTTGCTTGGCCTCGATTGTGCGGACCATCCAGGTGTGGTCGACCCGGTCCATCCGCACGGTCTCGCGACGAAACCCGTCGCCGTCGGTCGAGCCGTCGGTCGTCTCGTTATCAAGCACATAAATGTCCTCTGGCGAGAAGAAGCGCGAGTAGTAGCGCAGCCAGACCGGCAGGAAGTAGCTCTCGTTGTGAACCATGGTGATGATCGCCCGCGAGCGCCGACGCCCGGCATCGCGATCCGTCCGGTCGCGATGGTGCCGTCGCTCACGGCGGTGGTCCTCGAACCAGTCGGCAAGCGGGTGTTCCACGTTCTCGAGGATCTCGGGCATCTGCGCGGATCCGGAGTTTCTGAGCAAGGCCATCGAGGGCTGATTCTAT
>Ga0105052_10003170_pt1 | contig 19276 bp, 18 predicted proteins | sample FRY03_FD_78094 | JGI IMG/M metagenome (GOLD analysis project Ga0105052, IMG submission 78094) | Freshwater microbial communities from Lake Fryxell liftoff mats and glacier meltwater in Antarctica - FRY-03 | ecosystem: Environmental > Aquatic > Freshwater > Ice > Glacier meltwater ... | reverse complement strand
GAACCCCCAACCGTCTGATCCGAAGACAAGTAATGAATGTGTCATGGTGTCTGTGTGGTCTGTATAGGTGGACTCAGTCTGGGTTTTAGATGGTGGTGGTGCCACCCAGTCGGTCCGGGCTAGGCCTCTATTTCATTCCCATCCACTTGCCGAGTTTGTTGCGCCGTCCTGCTTGCGTGAGTGGGATACCCGTCTCTCTGGCGATCTTGCGTTTTAGTTTTGTAACCCCTAATGCGCGCTTCCACGAAAACGAAATTCCTGGTCCGAGTTTCATAATCTGTTCCCCATTCTTCAGTTCCCCTAAGGTGAGCCTAGACCTCGCCATCGATGAAGTCGTTGTCTGAATACATGCCGGGGATGTCCATCTCGGGGTCGATCACGTTTATATAGTAGGTATCTCGCCATACTCCCCGTGGCGAGTCCAGCAGGACAAAAGTCCTTGGAGCTGCCATTAAAAGCAACTATCGTTCAAATTGTGGGATTCATCAGCAGACACTTAGTGCCTCGGTCGGTACGGCGTGTTGCCCACCCAGTTAGAGCGGTTAGGCGTGCCGTGACCCCGAGGTCCGTTAAAAGGATCAGCCGAGCCTTCAACCCTATCGATAATGTCCTTTACGCCGCTGAACGGAGAATTTTTACAAAGAAACGGGGGGTCTAGCCAAGTATTCACCCACGACGGATGTGACACCCAACATCGTTCATCGGACGCCGCGAACCGTTGTCGAAAAGGCCCCTCGGTCGAAAGTTCTTACGAAAGTAGTCAACAAACAGAAGTAAGTGCAATAATTACTAACCGATGCCGCTGCGGTAGACGCATACAGATTGGCGCCTCAGTATGCCCCTTTTGCAAAATATAAATTCGTTGATGATTCATGTTTCTAATGCAAAGGTGATTGGCAACTAAAAAGACTCGATGGGGAACTCGCAGTCTATTGTCCGAGACGCGATTAACACCCTTATCTTATTCTTGCTAGGCCTCTTAGAAATCCAGACTATTGCGTTGTGGTTGTACTACTGTAAAAGTAGCTGGACGACGCAGGTCACACAGAATTGGTGGTAATTGTGGGAGCATATACCGTACAACGTGTAGGTAATCAGATCTTCGTGAACACAGATCCTAAGACTGTTTTCGAGTTTCTTGAACGATCAACTGCATGGTCGTGGAAGACGCAGTTTAATCGCGACATGGCACTTCAGAATTTGTCGTTCGAAGTGCAGGGGTCTTTCTTCAAGGATAATTCGGCTGCGGCTACCTTTGATATTTCGTCCTCATTGGATGGTGGAACCGTTATCGCCGTATCGGGTGATAGAGGCAACTTGATGGGTGCACTAGGCGGAAATGTATTCAACGTAGGCGTCAAGAAATTTCAGAATAAAGTTCTAGACGAGGCGGAAAGAGTCCTGCGTTCGGCATAGGCGGCGTACACCCCTAGTTAGTTTGCGATTACCTAGGGAGACCCCAATGAAGACCGAAGAACTCGAAGACGGCGATGTTTGCCCGTATTGCGGTGTGCTCGCGATCTTCTTCGAAGGTGCCGCCGACACACTGTGCCCTAATTGTGGCTCCGAGTTGATCAACATCGGTCTCGATGACAACGTCGACGGCAACAACCTCGATGAGATTGATCCAGACGAAGTCGACTCAGCCGGCGATACCGAAAACAGCGGGCCCAGTGACGGTGCCGGCGACAGTTTCGGCGGCTCCGACGAAGGCGACTACTAACTCAGCGGCACTCACACCGCCAGAGCAAACACACTGGCGTGCCATCTACTTCAAAAGTGTGACCAATTCAAGGTATTTCAATTGCCGTCAGGGTCAGCGTCAGATCGTGCATAAATTCCGTTGCCCTGAATTGGTTGGTATCGGCAGTCGATGCAGAATTCCGACTTTGTATCCAACTACGAGGAACGTTCCAATGCGCGCCGTGCTCCATTAATGGACGACTCCGGTTTTGGCCACACAAGTTTTAGATCACGAAGTGACTTCAGAATGATCTCGCTAACGAGCATATTTCTAAACCACTTTTGATTGCTTGGAATTATCCACCAAGGAGCATGAGCCGTGTTTGTCTTGCTCAGCGTTTCACCAAATACATCGGCATACCTATCCCAGTGCGCTCGTTCTTTTACGTCGGCGCTACTAAATTTCCAATTTCTTGTTGAGTCCTCAATCCGACTCTTTAGCCGCTTGAGTTGTTCATCTTTCGAAATGTTGAGAAACAATTTTATTACTATCGTTTTCTCGTCAGTAAGAAGTCGTTCAAACTCATTTATATGGTGTATTCGCTTCTTTGCCTCTTTCTCGGTAATCAATTTGTGAACCCGAGTCACCAATACATCCTCGTAATGGCTCCTATTAAAAATGGCAATTGCCCCACGTGGGGGACACGAATTATGGATTCTCCAAAGATAGTCGTGCTGGTTCTCCTGACCGTCCGGGGCCTTAAACGATTTAACGTAAACGCCCTGTGGATTAAAGGCTGACATGACATTCCGAATTGTGCCATCTTTCCCCGCTGTATCAATGCCTTGAAGCACGATTAGCAGCGATGTTTTGCTTTCGGCGTAGAGTCGATATTGGAGTTCCTCCAATTCGACAAGGTTATTATTGATAACAGACACGCTCTTTTCCTTGGAAAAGTTACTGGGCGCATCTGGGCTGAAGTTCGCCAAATCGATAGCTTTTCCAGTGTCTTGACGAAATTTGCTAAAATTCATTTTCACTCCCGTGATCTTATTGTGCGTGTTTGTTTCGGCCAAGTCATAAATTGCCGATAACTCTGATTTCCAGATATTACATTCTCGTTGAACTGGGTAATCGTTTGACTAAATTACAGGCCGTATAATTCTGTCACGCAGTCGCTCGGCTCGGCGGTCGGCCGCGGTTGGCGCCGGTGCTGGTGTTGGTGCCGCTTCCGGGATGATCTGGAGATGCGCGTGAGCCACGAGACGATCTACCTGTCGCTGTTCGTTCAAGGGCGGGGCGAACTACGTCGGGAACTGGCGCACTGTTTACGAACAGGTCGCACGAGGCGACGCGCACAGGGTCGACTCTGAGGTATTTGCGATTAGCGGCTCCGCAATTTATCGAGGCGGCAATCTGTTTTGGTCAGAACTAAGGGATTTGGCCAGTGGGTGGGTTTAGAATTAAGCAACTGAAAACCATGGTACGTTTTGACGACGAGCATTTTTGGGGGCAGTTATGTTTGGCAGAAATAGTGATAAAGAACTCGAAAAGCAGGCACGCCGCTGGTTCAGGAAGAAGCGTTGGTGGGTAGTAGTGGTGATATTGGGGACCATGTTGTACCAGAATGTAACCGTTGGAAATTTAGATGTGAAGATACGTGAAGCCGTTGACGAGATAAAGAGCATGTTGCCCTAACTGATAGGGCTCTCTTCGTTTTACGGTTCTTTGTAGTAGGTCAATCAGGTTTTGTGCCCATTTGACTGTTGCGTTCGGTCGTTCTATGGTTACACGTGGGGGGGGGTGTCCCTCGAGCGAGTTTTTCGGGGGGCTTGGTCATGTCGATTGATGGTCGTGAATGGGACGATCTTCGCGGCGATGAATTCCGTGTCGAAGTTGCGTCTTTCCCGGAAGTTGAAGAAGAATCGAAATCTCCGAGATCACCGGTGCCGCTGTTAATTATCGGGGGTGTCTTAGCCGCAGTCCAAGGATCACTCTTGATTTTTGAGATGAACCTTTACGGTTACGTTTTGGGGGTTATGTCTTCCGTAATTCTAGCCACTGCACTTTTGCGTGACCAACGACTCCAAGCCAAACGAGACTACGTCTACATTGCGTGGTTTCGTAAAACCACCGTTGCAACTCGAATTCTAGTAATTATTTTAAGTTTTATTCACATCATTCTTCTTGCGATCGACAAGTCAAAGTGACTCAATTTAAAAAGAGTCTGCGTCTTGCTTTAGCAGTCGTGGTATTCGGCATGGCATTTGTTACTGGTCATGCCAATGCGTCTCCGAAAAGCAACTCAGTTGTCGTTAGGCAATCCGAGTGTATAAGCGAAAAGGGCAGGCTATCAGTCTTATTCTTGGTCGATGAATCAAAGAGTCTTATGCAGTCCGACCAAAATGCAGAGCGGGTTAATGCGGTTAAGGCATCTTTGCAGGGCTACTATTCGCTCGCAGCTGCCTCGCTGGCAAAAGGAAAGAAGAAGATTTTTATCGATGTCAAACTTGCAGGCTTTAGCGATAGGTACGAGAAGCGAAGTGAATGGGTGGATATCTCTAATGAAGCTGGGTTGATTTCAGAGCATGAATTTAAAGGGCTCATCAGCGAGGTTGACGGCTTTAGAACGCGTAACACAATCAGATACACACAATATGACGTCGCATTGAGTAGCAGTTTGGCTGAGCTTAAGAATAGAAATCAGATCGATCCCTTGGAACGGTGCCTAGTTCTTACCTGGTTCAGTGATGGTGAGCACGATTCCGACGACAACCCCTTTTTGAGCGAGAGAGAGCAAAGTACGATTCAGTCGGATCTCTGCGGCCCTGGTAAAATTGCTGATCAGATACGAAGTGGCAATGTCTATCTTTCAGCGGTTGGTTTAAATAAAGACGAAAAATTGGACCTCGGTTTAATGAGTCTGATATCTGAGGGTCAAGGGACCTACAAAGGCGAGGCAAAAACCGGTAGTGCAATTTTTCAACAAACTTCCTGTGGAGTAGAGCCAGCAACTGGCACATATGTCGAGTCTAAAAATGCAGATGAACTGATCATAAACATGGTCATCAATATCCCAGACTCTCCTAAAGACCCGGTTGCGCTAGAGGAATGTGGTGTGGCGAGTGCAGATTGTAGCGAAATCAGTTTCACCGTATCTGGGGCGATGCAGAGCTTCAAGCTTCTGATAAACAAATCGACTGCTAGCCAGAGGGTTTCGCTTGTTTCGCCAAAGGGAACTTCAATTGATCTTTCCAACCCAGAATTGGTAGGTAAAAACGTTGAGGTTTATCCGTACGGCGTGAAGGTGTTATGGGTTGAAGTTAATCGCAATTCGGGCGCAGAATGGGACGGGTTATGGAAGTTATCATTTAGGGGCGACGGCTCGAAGGATTCAATAGTTAGTGTTCGGTTTATTGGCGATTTGAAGGTCGAATTTGATGCCCAGGATGCCAGAGGCCGGAATCGGATAGACCGAGACAAAACCAAAGATCTGCGGCTTATCGTAAAGTCGGTGTCTAGTTCGCCTTTCGTCGAAAATTTGGATATTTCAGAGCTATCGCTAGAAATTAGCGGGACCCCTGTAAATCTTCAGCGTGATGCCGCGCCCGGTGTTTTCATTTTCCCCGCGGGCAAATTAAAAGATTTAATCACTGGCACTGGCGCTTTCAGTAGCTCGGGAGCGTTGCAATTGAGTGCGACACCGATAATGAGCGTGAAGGGACTAAAAGACCTAAAAAATCAAGAAACAATTCAAATTCGTTTCGATCCGACCGTGGCGACATTAGCTGTGTCAAATGGCGACACGCTTCCTGCGTGTACTTTGCCAGGCACGTCTAGTATTCGAGAGAAACAGCCGCTGACTCTCACTCTGCTTTGCGATGGACCAAAGAGCGGGGACGGTCTTCTATCGATTACTGAAATTAGGCAACCAACTGACAACGAAGTGCCCGATCTCAAATTTAAGTTGGAGGTAGAGAGAAATTGCAAGATTCCGGAGAAATCGGAAGGCATTGAGTGCAAAGTTGTCATTGCGCCTGGTGAAGATCACAATGGCGGTGTAAAACTAAAATTGCTTGGTTCTGTGTCTGGCACAAAATCAGATTTTCCAGATGCCAAAACAGATGTCGACTATTTGATTGCTGTATCTATGTCGCGCGAAATGAATACCGAAATAGGTTGGCTCTGGTTTCTTTCCTTGCTTCTGACGTTTTTTGTAATTCAGGCTTTGATAAGACTCGGGTTTGCTGTTGCATCTAGCCGTTTTGAAGCTGTAGAGATTAACTATCGCAAAATTCTAATTGACATAAGAGTCCGCAGATCGGCAAGCGGCGCTCTTGAGATAACGAACCAAGACGGGAGTCGGCTATCCGCGAGTCCAGAGCAAGCGTCTTTAATGTTTGAATTAGGCAAGCCAACTCCTCGATTTAAAGTCGGTGAATTTAGCTTTATCGCTTCTTGGATTGAGACTTTTAAAAACACCAGCGTCGCTCCTCTCGGATCAGTTGTGATTGACAACCACCTCGGGTTCGGCAGTTCGAGCCACCGTGCCAATAAAGATGGGTCGGTGCGCGCCTGTATTACTCTCGCCGTGCCAAACCAATGGGTAGTTGCCATTGACTCGAAAAAGTTTTTTGATTTTGTTGATCAGTCAACGAGTGAAGTTGATGCCCGATTGATCGCATTCCTAATGCCATTAGAGACCCCTGGTCAAGAGATTGAACCACAACTTCGCGAACTTGCAATATCCATACCGATGTCGCTTGACGATCAATTCAGGACAGTCGCCGAGTTAAATGCGCGGCCAGCCGAAGATTCTGGCTCGAGCGACGATGATTCGATGGGTGAGGTAGTTGAATCGGCCTCAGAAGAAATAGGCGGCGTTTTTCAAGATGCTCGACCGGTCCGATTAGAAGGCATTAAGCCAACGAAGCGCTCTCGTCGTTCCCGCCGAAATAAAAACGGCGGCAGTGAAGAAGTTGTCTTTTTATCAGACGAATCTGATGTCGTTGGTGGATCATCAGAGGACGATGAACCATTTGGCGGGGCGTTTGCATAAGAAACAATAACAACGGAGAATTTAAACCGAAATTTCAATTAACCAAACATAAATGAAGGGGATAATCATGTTAAGGCCAGTAATTTTTGTGGGTTGTGGTGGTTCCGGCCAAAAAGCGGTCCGTTATGTGCGAGATGCCGTGAGTCGTCGTCTCTCGCATGCCGGCTGGGAGGGCAACATTCCAGAGGCTTGGCAATTCATCGGGCTTGACACTCTGAATATTCAGGAGGCAGCCGAGAAAATACCCCCTCTTCCCGCTTCAGATTATTTGTCAGTGTCCCTTGAGTTTGACAACTTTAAGGGACTCAGCGACGCCTTGCTTACCAGGTTTCCGAAGGGCTCAGCCGGCTTCCATGAAATGATGGGGTGGCGACCGAACCCATCAGAGGTCAAAGTTCCGTTAAGGAGTGGAGCTGGGCAGATGAGGGCTATCGGTCGATGTGCTGGCGCTTATAGTCTCGAGAAAATAATCAGCAAAAAACTTATGGATGCATTTGGCAAGGCGGATGCTGGCGGTCCTGAATTGCAGAGAGTTTCTGAGCAGTTGATGGGCATTCAGGTTCCCCCTGGTACTTCTACGCCAGACCCATTGGTAATGGTTCTCGGTTCGATGGCTGGGGGCACTGGTTCGGGGATCATGCTTGACGTTATTGACTTGATCAGGCGGATACATCCCAAGGGAAAATTTCCGATTGCAGTTGTTTTTTAGACAGATATTTTTGGATCGCTTGCCAATGACGCGATGGCCGCTAACGGGCTTGCGTTTATGTCCGAGTTGCTTTCTGCTTATTGGGACAACGAACACGCGGACGCGGCGTTGATACCGGGCATTGTTGCGACTGATACGCGTGGGCCACATGCCACATTTATCATCGGCCGAAAGAATGTTGACGGACTTGATTTACGTGATTCGATCAATGTCTACAGAGCTGTTGGCGAGACTTTGGCGGCTGCGACCACTTCAGCGACAGTTCAGGATGACTTCTACAATTTTGTGACAGTCAACTGGGCAATGTTCTCACCGATGAACGCCGGTGGTTATGGGCTTGATGAGGCCGCCGAACAGCGGTTATCTGGCGTGCTTTCGTCTTTTGGTTCGGCGACGCTTTCGATTGGTCGTGACCGGTTCTCGAATTTTGCGGTCAAATTGTTGGAGCGTTCTGTTTTGGAACATTTGGTGAATGGCTTTACTCAGGCCGCGTTCCGTGAATTTGGTGATTCGGTCACAACGATGCCTGCAGTTGTTCAGCAAGAAAAGTTGGTTGAACGTTTCTTTCAACCATTTATGAATGATTGCAATTTGCTTGAGCGTGGCGATGGTCAAACTCAGTTCACTGATCTTGTCGCATCTGACCAGCGCCGAACAGAGTTGATTCAGCGAGCGTCGCAAGTGCTCAAAGGCGGAGCCATGCCATCTAAGCAGACAGCCCAAAGATGGTGGTTAACGATAAAGGCTCACGAGAATCTCGCCAAAAAGCAGCTTCTCGTTGAAAATGATGAGTGGAGTACAAGAACTCTTAATGATTGGGCACCGAAAGCATTCGCAACCGTATTAGCAGTTGTGACTAATTATGTTGCGAAACTGAGTTTGCCAGTTACGGAAAAGATTCTTGCAAAAACACAAACGGAAGTTGCCGAAGTGGCTGGGGAGGTGCGTCAAGACGCTAACAAGTTACGAAACGGGGCTTTGGTCAAAGTCCAAAAAGCACAAGAAGCATTGGCTGCAAACCAAAAGGGTGAGTTGAGTGCGACGCATTCGGCTGTTGAAGAAGCTTTTAAAAATGTGGCTCAAGCAATCGCTATGGAAGCCACAGCGACAAGCCTTGATCGTGTCGCGATGGCGATGGAAAGCTTGGCTTCAGCCGTGTTAGGCAACTTTGGGGCCCGGTTGCGTCAAACCCTCGGTCGGGTTCAGGCCTGGGTTAGTCCACAAGACGGCCAACCATCTAAAGTTGCCGGCTGGCCGAAAAATGATGGGACAGTGCCAAACTCCTTCGCGCCGAGCCCTGTCGAATTTTTCCTTGAGGATTATGTCGAGTGGCCACAGCGTCTAAAGGAGCTAATCCTAGCATCATTGACTGCAGAAGAAAAAGCAGCTGGTGACCCAATTGAGATTGCTAGATCGATGATCATTAACGGACGCTTTAGTCATAAAGGCACCCAGCAGGTTATGCCATTTTTTTGGTCTTCACGAGATGGCGGTGAGTCACCACGCTGGTCAGTTGGCTCAGCAGCACCAGAAATAGATGCCGCACTCGAAAACATCGAAGACAGGATCAATTCTTGGTTGAAGCGACCGGGCACAGAACTACAAAAATTTCTCACTGAAGGCTTGCAGTCATATCTTCAAGACAGAGACAGCAACGGCCAACCGGTACCAACCCATATTGCACGACTCCAAACATTCAAGCAAAAATTGCAAGAAGCATTACAGCAATCGAGACCGCTTTGTGAAATAGACAAAAATATGTATGCAACCATTCACAAATATCCGTGGTCTGACTTCACGGTGAACGTTCAGGGGTTTCCATTTCCTGAGCAGCACCCTGCCCGCGAAATAACAGAACAGGTGTTGGAGGGGTTCGCCGATGCGGAGGTTGCTCAGAGGGCATTTAATTCGACAGAGACAGAAAGCGTTTTGATTTCTTCTCTAATAAGATACCCGCTAAATCCATCGGTTGTCACCTCGTTTACCCAACCGTTAACCACCGCGATTGCATCGACGAAGCATAGTGCCGAATTACAAAGTTCGTTTTGGCGTTGGAGACGGGCACGAATTCTAGAAAACTTTATTCCGCTACCAGACGAGTTAAGAAGAGCTGCAATTCGTGGGTTCGCGATCGGAAGAATGCTTGGTTACGTGACTGCGGAGACACACGCTCCAAACAAGATTTCTGGTGTTGAGAAAGTCTATGAGTTTCCAAAGTGGCTCTTAACACCAGTCAGTGTTGGTAACTTGCTGCCTGCACTGCTCGAGTCAATGGTTCTGTGTTTTGCGGATGCGCCTCTCAAGGGCAAGGAGGCATTTGGTGCGTATCGAGAACTAATTAGTCTTGGTATGAGCGACGACCTAGCGTCAGAAAACTTTGAATTAAATGGTGGCTGTCTGCACTTTCTGAAAACCGGTGAACATCAACGACCAATAGTTGACCTAGTTCAGGCTCAAAAGATGGATGCGTCAACCCCGGAAGAACGAACCAAAAAATTGGCTGATTATCTTAAGGGCAACATCGACCGTTACGACAAGATGAACGCAAAACCGATTGAAAACACCCATTGGAGAACAGAATCTGGAAGTGTCGTACCACAAGAAACAATCTCGCTAGAGCTAATGACTGACATAAAGCGGAGCTACGAGTTAGTACTTGGCGCAGTTCAAACGTCACTTGACAATGATGTAGATGTATGACATCAAATCTGACCGTAGTCGTTGGGGACTTCTCAGGTACTGATCGTCTTACTGGGCAGGCAATCGCACAATGGGTTAAGGCGGGACTTCTAAAAGATGTCGCATTCGGGTCCTTGCCGACACTCAGCGCTGAGCCTGTTGCTGCCGTGCAATGGATGGGCGTCGAGACCGATGAGCCTGTCAATTTATTCAGTGTTCTCGAATCTCGGATTTGGGATCATGTCACGTTCGCTGTTTTGAGGAGCGGCAACCTTACACAAGAACCAGCAACACGTTTTGTAAGTGAGCTTGCTACGTGGAATTCGATTCAGAACGTATTTGGTGCCCACAGAAAACTCATCTTAAGAGGGATAACGGTTTCAATTTGTGATCAAGAGAATATCGCTGAGCCAGCGTTCAATCAGTATTTTGACGCGCATATTCTACATGAGCCAAGAACTTACACAGATATTGCAGTTGCCTCAAAGCCCCTAGATAATGAAAGTCGCGCATTGGTAGTTGCGTTGCTTGCCTTAGGAATTGCTGGAGCGTTTAAATGGCAGGCAAAGCCGGAGGTTTGGGAAATTGATCCCCCTCAGAACGGTGAGTCACAATTACGCGTTGGGCGAATTTTGATGCGCGCGGTTACGGCAGGTCGTCTTGCCGATGAAATCTTGCGCGGTGCTTTTCCTGAAAGCGGACCATGGGCTGTGCCGCCAGACGTGGGCAATTCGCAAGCAGTTCCTCCCGGCACATGGGTAGATGATTTAACAATTAAGAAATTCATTGATGCTTACTTGTTCACGATACAGCCCTGGAATCCCCCAAAGATTGGCAACAAAGACAAAGATGTCGGCATTCTTGCAGGATTCAAGTTGTTTCTGGGAGAATTCATTGAGGCGCTTAAGGGATTCCCTGATGAAATTAGAAATCGAATCAAGGAAAAAGTAGAAGCGTTCGCACAGAACGTTACTTTCGGTAATGATTCTGCAGTGCGACTCAAATTTGATCCACAGAAAGATTTGGCTGATCCTTCAGCGACGCTCGAAGTGATTCGTGAACTGCGATTGTCGGCTGGAGCGCCAGTAAACGACCCAACGCAATGGGAGTCGCTGGCAAAGTTTTGTCTTTCCTCGGTTGACGGTGGAGAATTCCCCGAGAAGGTTGCCGCCCCAGTTAGAGGGCCAAAGCGACTTGTCTATGTAGATCCTACGGTGATCGGGCCAAGTTTAGATGATGCCTCCTTCACGGTCAGTCCGATCGAGCGGGATGTCCTCGACTTGCCTGATGAGTATTCGAGCATTGGCTCGTTGGATGTGCTGAAAGCCCAGGGTTTTGCCCTGCATATGCAGAATCTTCGAACCGAAATGTTGCAGGAGAAAAAGGAATATGTAGCGCCAGCAAAGAACAGCGAAGAAGAAAAAGAGCTAGTCGAAAAGACTGAGTCTGACACGCCGTCTAATGACCCGACTCGTCACCGAACGTCTCACGCTAAATTCGATCGCCATGAGTATGTGCCACTAACTGCTTTTTACCAAGGCCCTCGCGCCGATGTTGCAGAGGAATATGCGACAAGCCAGGTTCGCTACAAATCCTGCATAGATTCGTACTCGATCGCGGCAGGTTTCTGGAAGGAGAGTCGATCCTGCGATCATTGCGGTACTGCTTTTCATCACGGTCTCTTATACGTTCACGAGCCAACCAATGAGATAGTCCACGTTGGCCATGTTTGTGCGAGAAAGATACTCCCACTTCCAGAAGAGCATCAATTGATTCAAAAGAAGTTGCATGACCTCGAACTCAGGTGGCGCGACTGGCTAGGCAAGAGATCCGGGTCAATTCTCTGGCGCACTAGGGGAGGAATAGAGAGTGGGATCAAGGCTTCTAGAAGCGAGCTAGCGGAAGCGATAAAGAATTTCGAACAGCAGCCAGCTGTAATGGAAGAGGAGAAAATTGCGCGCAAAAAACTTGCGCGATGGACCCGCCGTGGATTCCTGGTTTTCATGGTGATGCTCGCGGCTTCGTTTGCCTCTGTAATCTTCACTGCGATCCCGATCTTCATTGTGTTCGGGACAACAGCGTCTTATTTGTTTGGTCTAATCATTCGACTAGTCCATATCGCCCGTGATCTTGCACGAGCGAAATTTCGACGCGAGAAAGCAATTTCAAAATATGAAGCCAGTGTTGAGATAGCCCAACACGCCATCATCGAGCTTGAACGCCTAAATGCGGTCTATGAACAGTTTGAAGACTGGCAGTTAATTCTTCGCGAGATCGCCCATCGCCCATTCGGTGCTGGCGGGTCGTTTGAAAGTTCCAATAAGGGAATGGAATCTGTTGCTAGACCAGCGTCCTTTGTTCTAGCGACAGCGAAACCGAGTGACGAGCAGCTGCTGTCTGCATTGCTGCAGGCAAAGAAACAGACTATTCACGCCGGTTGGCTTTCTGACATTTATAAAATTCAGAGGCGAGTTTGGGAAAAGGCTTACCAGCTTTCTTGTCTGACTGGGGCAGGCGACAATTTAGATCCAGAGGCAGATAACGCACCTTCGCACGCAATCCGAGCGAAAAGACCAATAACAAATGAAGACGTGTTTTATCCGCGCGCAGACTTCCGGTTCAATCTATGTGGAGGAAAACTTAGCGATCAATTGATAAAGGAGAAGGCACAAATAATTGCAGAAGATCTTGCGCGAATGCGTATCTCTGACCTCTTAGGAAGTGTCGAAGTGGTCGGTGAGGGTCGTGCATTAAATGGCAGACCGATAGACAAGTTTTTGGGCGATTTGCTCGAATTTGAATCACCAAATTTTGACCCAGATCTATTTGCTGATGGCTTTCCCGAGCTTCGCAAGGAGAACATTGAGAAAAAGTTGCCGCTGAATCCACCTGACACAGGTTCAACATTTGGAGTCGTGCGACCTGGGGAAGAGTTAACAGCGGCGGTACTAAGGATTGATCTTAGTGGTGCTATTAGCGGCAAGAAATTGCGTGGTTGGGTGCAAACTACCTTTGGTGGTCCTAGTGGCGAAGAGGAAGACGACGAGGAGATTGAAGTTTAAGTGTCACTAACTGGTGCGCTCTCATTCGTAGCATTTCTGGGACTGATTGTAATTTGGTTGATCCCTTGGATGATCTTCGGATTATTGATCGCAAACGCGGCTAAGGTGCGGCCATCTGAAGGACTCGTAACCTGTTTGCTACTTGGGCCAGTCGGGGCGGTAATCCTGGTCGCCCTGTTTGTTTCTAGGCGTGGTCAAAGACCTTTCGTCGCCGCCGGTGCTTACGACATGAGTAATCTTGATTCTTTGACATCAAGTGACCCATTTGCGTGACATTATGACCGAGTCTCTGGAATCTTCCGATTATTCCACCGAGTCAGATGGATCTAAGTTTGCCGTTCTCGGTCTAGTCGCATTAGCTCTCTCAAGTTCGATGATGAATTGGGTGGTAATTAGACCACTGGGTAAATCAACTCTGACCTATTCCCTTTGGGGACTACGGGGTGGACATGGCCTAGTAGTGCTTGCGATTGTGATTGCTGTCGTGGGGGCCATTGTCCTTGCATTTAAAGAGCGAGTGGGCCTAATTATTCTTGGTATTGGGGTTTCAATTATTGGTTGGTTAGCAGCGTTGGTGATTGTTCTTCTCGGTTTCATTCAGCAGGTTGTACCGGCGGTCGACTTGCTTGGCGTTGATCTAGCGAAGAGTCAGATGGGGCTTGGTGCGGGAAGCATTTTTGCGATCATAAGTCATTCGTGGCTTTCCCTCATAATTGTTACGAGGCTGGTTGGCCGCGGGGGTGAAGATCGAATTCGAGTGCTGCCGCTCTACGGGATTATTGGTCTTTTCACAACTGGCGCACTCACGCTTCTTCAGCATGCGCCATGGGTAACGCTGTCTGGCTCTGAGGGGAAATTCGCTATCGAAGTATCAGGCGACAGCATTTATGGTTCTTCCATATTTGAATTGATTGGGTGGTTGGGTTTGGGCGTTTGGTTTGGCGTGATTTTAGCAAGTAACATAATCGTGATTCGCGTGAGTGCGGTAGTCGCAATTTTGTTGGGTCTACTAAAATTGCTTCAAGCAACGTTGGTTTATCTGTTTCTATCAGGGATTGATCGCTTATTGCCCGACTACATAGACTCACGTTCCTCGAAAGATTTCGCTCCCGCGCTTCCTATCACCGCCATAATTGCACTTGCTTCGGTGTCCGTGGGGGCTCTAATTCTGGTTAAGAATGGAAGTGGTCCATCGGTCCGTCTTGAGCGCAAGATTGAATTGCGAGGGAGGTCGATTCCAGCCGGAACGCTTTGTGCCTTATTTACTCTTATTGCACTGTTGGCCTATTTTGTCGTTTCTGCTTGGAGACGCTGACAAATGGCGAATCCTGAAGTGGTCCGTTGGCCAATTCGCTCTATCCGAAGCCTGCTGGTCGCCGGATGTTTTTTGACATCGTGCGTCGCTCTATTCAGATCAAATCTTTTTATGTCTAATATTCCTAGTTGTCCAATCAAGACAGTGATAGGCGTTGACTGCCCGGGTTGTGGCACGGGCCGTTGCTTGAACGCTCTTGCGCGAATGGATATGTATCAAGCGATGGATCAAAATCTCGTTGTCGCAGTGGGGTTGCCGGTGCTAATCGGTCTCGGGTTGCTTTGGTCTTCCGGTATCTATTTAGGCAGTTGGCTTGATGAGTTGGCCAAATCACCTTCGTTCAAGTGGCCCATCGCTGTTGGGTCTATTTTCGTTTTATTTTGGATTGCAAGACTCATGCCCTGGGGAGTGGGCTACTGGCTCAAATCCGGCTTAAGTTCAGTTTAATTAGTGGGCTATGATTTTTAGGGCACGTAAAACGACAAAATTGGGGGAGTTATGAGTTTTCCAGATCCGAGCGGTGATTCTTTCTCTGGCGGCGGTAAGCCAGATGCATCAAAAAAGTTGGCAGCAGGTATATGCGGGATTCTTCTAGGGGCATTCGGAATCCACAAGTTTATTCTCGGTTATAAAACTGAGGGAATTATTATGTTGCTGGTCTCGCTTCTAATTGGTATACCCAGCTGTGGTATCGGATTTGGAGTGTTTGGAATAATTGGCCTCATTGAGGGAATCATTTATCTAACAAAGAGTGACGAAGAATTCGTCCGTGTTTATCTGCAAAACAAGCGCGGCTGGTTCTAGCTCGTCAGTGATCTTGTCAGATGAAGTCTTATTCGCCGATTGATTGCGAGATCAGAACAACTTCATCTGAAGCAACCATAGATTCGTTGTTAGGTGGATTTAATGAGACAAATGGGCTGGAGCCATTTTGCCTTCGGAACCCGATTGCGATCTCGCCGAATGTTTGAGCGATAAGTCGCTTGGCATGTTTCCAATCAAGTTCGGTTTCTTTGTCAAACCAGTGAAAGCTGTCAAGCCTTGAGGTAATGATTTCTACTGGTTGCGTAGAAGAGAGGAACCCATCTAGGACGGGCTCAAGCTGTGGTTGAATTGCAAGTTGTGTCGCCGCAGCAGCCATAAGACTGTCGCTCACCAGTAGGTCATCTGCGAGGTTAATGCCGGCGATGTGCCGGCTTGAGCGTCGCCGCAGTTCGGCGACAATGGTGAAGCGACTTCTGGGGTCCTCAACCTGATTTGCATGTTTTCGTAAGGCCAAGAGATCCGTGAGAACTTGGGCGTCGCTTAATTGAGGTGTCACGTCATTGTCGGCAAAAACAACCACGTGATTAAAGGCGGCAAGAAATGACTGATCGTCAAGCGGGTCATTTGACCCCCGACCAAATATCTGCATACTTTGACCGCAAAAAGACAAATCTAATGGCTGCATCTCTTGTAGCCGACGAATCACCGTCAATTTCGAGCCAACTGGCAAGATTTTGTCGAGTGTTTGTCGGAGTTCTTCTGCGCATTCATTCCAGCCGACAAACAGGAAGTTTTCTGCGGTACTCGGTTTTGGCCTTCCTGCTATTCGAATATCGAGGCGTAAATCATCTTTCGTAGGCGTCGTCCTGAGAGCATCTTGGCGGTTGGCGGCCAAAATGACAATAGTTTTGTTCTCTAATCGTTCCGTCCAGTTTGGCCAGAAGTCAACTGCTCCGTTACTAATTGTCGCGATCGGTATGCCTGCATCCAAAGCTTCAAAAAGGTCACCGAAGGTGCCAGCGAATGATTCACCTGGGATTAGGTAGATCTCATTGCCACCGAAATTCAAGAGGTCCTGATAAACCGCAGACAAACCTCGGTGTCTCGCAACCTGAGTCTCTATGCCGGTTCGGATCTTCTGCGGCGATAGGGGAATGTAATTTATTTGTCGATGTCCAGCGTCGACTTCGGAGATTGCAATTGATGTAAGTCTTTGATCAAGTAGATAAGCAAGATTTGAATTTGAATTAAAACTAATCACCGGCAAGTCAATTTGAGGTCCCGACTTTGGCTTGCTTTTTTTGAGGGCGGCATTGATTGCTAGGACTATCCGCACAACCTGGGAGTCGTCATCCTCTTCCTCATGGAGCACAATTGCCGCCATAGCAGAATCAATTGCGCAGAGATTAGAAATATCATCCGTGTGATTGGGCTTCCCTCTACGGATGACAATCCACTTTCCGGGATGTTTACCCCATCTCGGCTTGTCAGCACGATCTGTGCAAACTTCGGTTACGAACACCGAGATTTCGGCGATCAGTTCAATCGGGTCTTCATCACATAGAATGCAAATGCTTATTGGTTGACTATCAACTTCGGTTGAGTCAATGATTTCCCGAATGATTTTTGGGCCAAATTGATTCCAATTCAGAATCGCAAGATGGCCATCAAGCTTTACCCGTCGGCGGCCTCGCCGGAGGCGCTCAATGCGTCTCTCAATTGTTGAGTTAGAAATTGAAATTAGGGTCGAAAATAGGAATAATCCAAATACTGTGATGCCAAGCAAAGTTAAGCGGCTTGGCCAATTATCCTGGCCTGTTAATTGATCTGGAGAAATTGCGCGAAGCAGAACTTCCCATCCGAAGTTGAGTACTGAATGGTCGGTGACGCCGATATCGATATTGACTAATGCAATTATCAGCGTCCCAAAAATGACAACTAGAAACGCGCAAGTAGTGAGAAGTGCGAGCGCGGTAAAACTGCCCCGAAGCAAAGCCCGCTCCCAGATTTCGATGTAGGAATTGCGGAGCGATTTAATTCTTGAACTTATATGAGACAGAAGCAACCCCCCCAGAAGCGCCTAACAACTTGACATGCCAAGAGTATCATTATGGTATTGTCTCGATATGAAAAAACTCTTGGTCGCTTCATTGATTGCATCAGTGTTGGCGCTCTCTGCGTGTGCCGATACAGCTGATAAAATTATCAGCGACATAAGTGATCAACTAGAAGATGATCCTGGAGTTTACTACGATCCTTCCTGCGCCGACGACGACGGAGATGGCTGGTGTGATTAGCAGATCTAAGGTACAATGTCGATACAACTAGGAACTACCCGACGACTGGCGAAGCGTCTTCCCACTGGTTGATAGCACAGTCGAGCGAGTACTTTATTTCTCAAGCGATCCGAACCGCATTACCCAATTAACAGTTGAAAACTTGGGCGATCTCATTAGCGCTATCGGTCGGTCGAATATTGCCAATCCTCGGTCGGGGGGCCTTCGGACACTCTTCTCATTGGTGGTTAATCCACTCGGTACCGGTATCGATGTAGCGTTTCATGCTCTTGACAAGACCCTTAACAGAGAGGATGATGCCATACAATCTAACAATTCCATCTCTATAGCGGAACGTCAACTGATTTTATCGAAGAGAATCAATGACATCACCTCATCACCGGCACTGGTGCGGGACTCGGATGGGAATAAGCATTAAAACTAGTCGAGTGTTTTTAACTGAAGAACCAGATGTCGCGGTATATGGTTCCGCGGCAGTAGTGGGCGAGTGGAAGACCGAAACTCAGTGGACACTCAGCGAACTTGCACGAGCCTTATCTAAAACACCTAACCAGATTTTGTCGCGAGGATTCTTCCCTGGCGGGCTCGTGCAACACAACGTGCCATCGGGACGGACGCCGAAATCGCTAGGGGAAGCGGGCAATAAGACATCAGCTGCCCACTAGTTACGCTCTGTACAGACAGGTGAGACTGGGCTATGGTTTGCATGGCGTAGTTAAGTTGAGGTATACGCGACCGAAAATAATGATGTGTTTGAGCCACTATCGCTAAGCGAGAGTCCTCCGTTGCCAGTAGTCCTGACTCGAAGGTGCTCAAAACGAAGAGTATTTAGCGGTTTAGTGATTTTTTTATCGGAGGTCTACTAATTCGCAGCGTCAACTTTCAGCACAGGATTTTGGAGATCTAATTACAAAGTGTGGGAACAATTATGCTTGTCGTTACTATCGTCGGTCCCATATTCCTTATTGTCGGACCAATTGTGATGAGTATCATAGGTCTCATCGAAGGAATTATCTACTTAACAAAAAGCGATGCAGAGTTCAACAGCACATATGTAAGAGGCAAAAAAGGTTGGTTCTAGGTGCCAAATATGCATCCCGCCTCGACGGTGGCATCAAGGTCGATCGTCCTACTTGTTCTCTTTGCCGCGTCGTTAGGTGCATGTAGTAAGACAAGCAATAACCAAACCGAAAAGGTTGAAAATAAGTCAATGTCTTGGACCGTTAGCAAAATAGTAGACGGTGACACAATCCGCGTATTATCGTCTGCCGGCGTCGAGGAGAAGGTCAGGTTCATCGGTATAGATGCATCTGAAAGAGGTGAATGCGGTTTCGCGGAAGCTAGTGATGCGCTGACCGCCTTGCTCTCTGGAAAGACTGTTATTTTAAGTCGTGGGACGCCAGACGACAGAGATAAGTATGGTCGATTACTACGGTATGTCGATGTTGGCGCATTGGATGCCGGTTTTGAACTAATACAAGGCGGCTTTGCGATTGCTAGGTACGACAGTCGCGACGGGTACGCTCATCACCCGCGACAAGACTTGTATGTTGAGGCAGATTCAAGTAGCAAGAATTTCTGCCGCTAACAGGTGCCATTTGGCAATTCGTCTTCTTTTAGTACAGATAGCAGTGCTTCGTATTCTGTGAACGCCGATCCTGGTTCGGGCTGCTGTTCAATGACAACCCAGTTGCTGTCGACAATTT
>Ga0105052_10003158_pt1 | contig 19329 bp, 22 predicted proteins | sample FRY03_FD_78094 | JGI IMG/M metagenome (GOLD analysis project Ga0105052, IMG submission 78094) | Freshwater microbial communities from Lake Fryxell liftoff mats and glacier meltwater in Antarctica - FRY-03 | ecosystem: Environmental > Aquatic > Freshwater > Ice > Glacier meltwater ... | reverse complement strand
GGACGGGGAGGGGAACGCGTCAGCGCCCGATGAGCCGTCAACTCCCAGCGGACCAGCGGGGAGCAAATCCCCCAACGGTCCGCCGGAAATCCACCTCTCTTCAGGGGGTGGAAGATGTTAACTGAATGATCCCAGCGCGTCCCGGGTCGAGAAGGACAAAGCTGTCTTCAGCTTCCGGGACCAACCGCAGGAAGGCCCGGTCCGGGAGCCGGTCCAGACCCGCAAGCCGTCCGGAGGCGGCGAGGCGCGCGATCGTATTGGCACTTACCCCCTCGTACCGGTTCAGATAGACGATCGCCTCCATCCCGGCGGCGCGAGCGGCCCTTACCCTGCCTGACCAGTCCCCGCCCGGGTCCCGGGACCGGCGGACCCGTGACAGGTCCACCTCCACCTCATGGAGGAAGGCCGGGTTGCGCATCGCAGCCTGAGCGCGGGTCCCGAGGTGGAGGGCCCGGTCAGGACCCCCATCCGTGAACCGGTCAATGCGCCGGTTCGATCCATGCCAGAGGGTAAGTTTCATCCTGATCGTCCATCTTCACTTTTTTCCATCATCACCCAATGGGTTGAAAATCGAAAGTGGAGGCATCTCGACATATGGCTATTTGATGTCTAATGTGAATTCTCACATAGCGACGGAAGCCTATCATGCGCATAGAGGACGTTCTGATCATCGATCTGGAGGCCAGCGGGCTCGGCCCCGGATCCTGGCCGATCGAGGTGGGGCTGGCCTGGGTGGAAGCGGGGGAGGTGCGGAGCTGGTCCTCCCTGATCCGTCCGGAGCCGGACTGGGACGAGGAGGCCTGGGACCCGATGGCGGAGGATATCCACGGGATCAGCCGATCAGAGCTGAAGATCGCCCCCACCGCATGGTCCGTGGCGGCGGAGCTTCTACGCCGCGTCGCGGGGCGGCCCGTCTTCTCCGACGCTCCTGAATTTGACAGCAGATGGGTACGGCGTCTTCTGGATGCACAACCTGTCGATGCCGGGGTCCGGCTCCTGGACGTCGATCAGGCAGTGGGGGCCGTTTGCGGGGAGCGTGGGGCGGACTGGGCCTATGAGCGGCTTGAACGGACGGGGACCCCGCACCGGGCGGGACCGGACGCGGTCCGGATGCTGGAGGCGATCCTTTACGGCGCGCAGCGTGGGTCGGAGCGGTCTGGACCTGATGAGGTGAGCCCGTAGTAGAAATTCAAAAGAAAGAAGGAGGGACGTGAGCCTCTCGACGGGGGGGATTTTGAACCGCTCGCATCGTTGAGGAGCCCCCAGATCAGCGATATCCGAATTCGGGTTTGCACTCCCGTACAGCATATGCGATTATTTGCGAAAAATATTATATCGGAGATCATCGTGAGAGAAAAAACGGACCGCTCAGAAAATTGGGTTCACATCCTTCTCGCCCTGGACCCGGGTCTGGGCCCCGTGCTGTCGCGGGCCGGGATACGCGACGAGGCGAGCTATTTGGACCGGGAAATATCACTCCCCCGCCGGATCCGAACGCAGGTCGCGACCTCCCGTCGGGACCTTTCCGTCCTCGACCGGATCCCGCTGTATGAACTTGCCCGTGTGTCCCCGCCGTGGTTGCGGGATCTATCGCTTGAGAAAATTGGGGTTCCGGCCCTGTTTTGTGCGGAGTTTCAGGGTGTAGGGGTGTGCTCGGTGGCTGATCTTGCCCGCACACCGGACGCGTCCACCAGGTCCTTTGCGGTCTCTGCGGTCCGCCTCGCCCTTTACCGGGCAGGAAATGGCGGCCCACCCCGACCTGAGCGGGCTCAGGAGGTAGCACAGGATAGGGTGAGCGCCCTTGTGCTGGCTGCGCCGGAGAGGGTCCGCCTCATCGCCCTAGATGATCTCCCCGGCATCCCGACCCGGGTCCTGAGCGCAACGGCACGCAGTCAGATCCGAACCGTGGGGGATCTGACCACTTGGTCTGACAAGGATCTCAAGATGCTTCCCTATTTTGGGGAAGGGACCCTTCAGGGGCTGATCGACAGCCTCGAATGTGCGATCGAGGCGATCGGTGTCAGCCTGGAGGCCGATCCGGATAAGGATCGCGAGATGGAGCCATGCATATGAGCGGGTCCGACCAGCTCAACCCGGCCACCCTGTCCGATCTTTTGGCGTCGGACATTGGGCGGGTCATGCATGAGCTCGCCTTATCTTTCCGTCATGCCAAGACAGTGCGGGCGCAGTTTTCGGATCAGGCTCAGCGGGACCAGATGGACCGGATGATGCGGGACGTGGAGGCGCGCGCCGCCCGGGTTGGGGCGCACTATGCGAAAATCTGCATTCATCTTGTTCTTCCACTCGATGGGGTGGCCCTGGCCGACCCCGTCAGATCTGAGGAGCGAACGGTCCCAACCCCTGACCCCTCCGCGCTCGATTATGCATCCCTTGGGCTGTTGTTCGCGGAGGCCCTGAGCCATTACGATCCCTGGATCCACGGCGAGGAGGTGGCCATCTATGAACTCCGGGAGGTCCTCTTCGAACAGACCATCATCCCCTCCCTGGCGCGTCAGCGTGCCTGAACGAAAAGGGGCCCGCCAGCAAGACGGGCCTCCTTGATTGACGGGGGCGGGTTCGGGACGGAAAAACAACCAGCAAAGACCCCCTATGATGGGGCGGGTCCAAAACAAGCATCAAGGAACAACCACACAAGAAGGGGCTTTTCTGCCGGCACAACGGACAAGCTCCCGTATCGCCTCCTGCACGCCCCTACAAATGAGTCCCCCTGACAGGGAACGTTCACTCCGTCCTCCCCACACCCCCGGGCGGTTGACGATCGGGGCCTGTGGCCCTTCCCGCTCACCGCCAAACCGAATTTTAGATCAGCTCGGCCGCCTGAAGCGTGGCGACCGTTGCCGCATCAAGGCTGAACCCGGTCCCCGCGTGCAGCTCCACAAGCTCATCCTTCAGCGCTTGACGCCGTCGGGACAGCCGGCGCAGCTCCGAGCGGAACCCCTCGATCCGGTCATGGCCAAACAGGCCCACATGGACCGTCTCCGGCAGCTCCTGCACCCCGCCGAAGCGCCCCACCGGGGCGCTTTCCCGGGTCCGGAGCCGTTCGGTCCGGGCCTTTAGGATCTCCGGCGCCTCGCGCGGCTCCGTCTGGGCCAGCAGCGTATAAAGCTGTACGTCCTTTTCGAGGCGCGCAAGCTCCGTGAGCCGGTCATCCACCCCGGCCGTCTGTTTAGCGGCCCCGACCCGGGTGCGGATCGCGTAGAGCGCGTCCAGAAGGGCGGTCCGACGATCGAGCGTTACGGCCCAAGCCCCCGCCTCCGCGCTCACCCGGTCCTCCGGCGCCTCCTCAAAGATCGAAACGGTCAGGCTCGCTCCCAGCTTGAGCTGTTTCAGAGCATCGTTGATCGCGAGCTGCAACGCGCCCGCCTTGCGTAGCGAAATGTCCATGAGGTCCCCGTTCGGCAAACTGAATCATAATCAGCGAAGAATTTTCGCAAACTACCATGGGCGGTGGACGGCCCGCAAGGGGGGTCTGACGGCGATTTGACCAGATTGGTCCCTGCACCGTTGCGCCAAGCGATGATGTATCGCATTTTTTAAGCCCCTGTATGTCGATTTTCCAGAGGGGCCTGCGCTCCGCGCTGTCTGGGTCCCACTCCTACTCGATCAGCACGCGTAGCGCCTCCAGGTCCGGGTGGTTCTCGTATCCGGGCCGCCTTATGCGCGAAGGCAAAACAGCCACCTCGCAGGTATCCGCGCAGGATGTGATCCGGTGCATGCGGCCCGCTCACATTTCGGGCGAGGGCTCCTCGTCTCCCTCCCACCGCATCTGCGCAAGCGCGTCCAGATCCACGGTCCGCTCCAGGAGCCAGTCATCCGTAAGGTCCAGCGCGTCAAGCCAGGGGTCCCCCTCCGGCCCGATTAGGAGCCGGCCGGAGGCGCCCGGGGCCTGGTCCCAGTTCGGGATATCACAGCGGATCAGCAGGTCCGTGAGCCGCACGACCCGGGCCGCCGCCTCCAGCTCGACCCCCTCGGGGAGGTGATCCCGCTTTAGCCCCAGGGTGACGTCAAGGCTCGGCTCCGCCCCGGAACCCCCCTCGAAATCGACCTGAATTTCGCGCCCCAGGAGGGCGGAGAAGGTCTTCAGGGCGGCAAGCTCCTCCAACGGCGTCTCCCCCGGGGGCGGGAGCACGATCAGGTCGCGTCGCGCGTCAACCACCCTTTTCAGGGCGTTGAGCTCGTGAACGAACCAGGACGCGTCCTCCGGGGAGGCGGTCATGGACGCGTCACGTTCCAGCCCCATCACCTCCTGAAGGGTTGGTGCATGTTGCAGGGCCCGGTCCACGACCCGAAGGAGGCTGAGCGGGTTCGTTCCGGTCTGGCCGGCCCGCCAGCGGAAGGATTTCGCAACCCCGGACAAGTCATCGGAGGCGCGGAACAGCGCCGTAGCCATCCCCTCCGGGGTGCCGGGGCGGTCCGCCCGTTCCCGGAGCAGGCGGGCCCAAACGGGGGCGTGTGTTTCCATGTCATGAAGCCGTTCCGCCAGTTCAGATGTTTTAATTATAGCGATCTCCTTTTCGTTTTCCCTTTTGTCCCGTTGCCTCTGGTCAGGGCTGCGGGTCCTCATCATCAACCTCGGGCTCTTCCTCGTCCGGGTCGCGCCCGTAGACGATCCGGTAGGCCCGTCCCAGATCCTCCTCCCCCTCCCCCTCACTGATGAGCAATTCGGTCCCGTCTGACACGAGAAAGAGGGAGAACCGGGTGTCCTCCTCGATGGCAGCCCCGCTCAGCTGCAGGTCGGGGCCCACCCCCAGGAGTGCACAGATCAGGGGGACCGGACAGCTGTTCACGCTGTCGAACCGGACCGAGACGGATCCGTCCGCGCCCCCCTCCACGCGCAGCTCCTCCCCGAAGGCGCGCGCGCCCCAATTTAGCATCCGCCAGTCATACCAGCCGAACTCCCCGGTCGCCTCATAAGCGAGGATCGCGCTCCGCCCCGCATCAATGCTCCCGGGGGCCCTCGCCTCCACGGCCGCATGCAGCGCCTCTCCTCGCAGCTCTTGAACCCCCATCTTGCGCAAAAGGCTGTCCGCGGTCTCGCCGAACTCGGGCGGCATCTGGCTCAGGAACGGGTCCCGGTCCTGTTTCAGGCGCAGATGATCAACCCCGTCGCGGGACAGGGCCGCGAGGCCCAGATCCACCATCACCCCGTCCTTGGTGGCGGCGATCACCTCAGGCTCCGGCACCCCGCGCCATGGCTCCGCGCGCACCCAGACCGGCACGCCCGGGTTGGACCGGACCCCCGCCAACAGAGGCCCCGGATCCGCGTCGGTCAGGCGGGAGATCACCCGCCCCAGCGTCTGATCGTCCCCGCTCAGAGTGATCATGTTCGTTACCAGGTTCGCCATGATCAGATTTCCGGCCCGTCGGTTCCGGCAAGGTCCGGGTGCGCCTCAAGGAGCCGCTCCACGGCCGAGTCCACCGCCTCTTTCAGCGCGTCCCCGAGCTCTACCTTTGCGGCGGCGCGGCCAAGGAACGGCTGGATAAGGGCGTCCGGCAGACGGGCCGGATCCACCCCCTCCAGCCGGTGATCCCTGCGGATATCCTCCGCGCAGGCGGCGACGAAAACCGCATAGGCGCCGGGCAGGCGCTCAAGGGCGATCTGGACGTCCCGGATCAGTTCCCCGGGCATGGCGTTCATCTTCATGGCGATCGCGGTGGCGAGATCGGTGCGGTGCAGACCCGGCTCCGCCCCCATCACCTCCGCGCATTCCGGTCCGGTAAACCCCCATGACCCGAAAACGATATGTCGCCGGCAAAACCCGTTGCGGTTGTCGATCAGGGTGAACCCGTCATCCTGGATGGGCAGGTCCTCGTTTGTAAGCATGAGGACCCCCTCCCCGTCCCGGAGCCGCCCCACCTCAGCGGTCCTGTCCGCCCCGTTGAGGCCCTGCTCATGGGAGAGGGCCAGATAGGCGGCGCGCGCCTCCGCCTCCGTGTCGAACAGGTGGAAACGCGGTGTTCCGTGATCTGATAGCTCTTCCCGGAGCCCCTCAAAGGTCTCCCGGGTGATCAAGATGGTGTCCTCATCTGGCATCGGGTCCAGGGTCACGCTTGACGGGACCCCGATCTCGAGATTGACGGGGCGGTAATAGAGGGGGATCAAGAGGCGTGACATGGGTATCCTTTTCTGTGCGGTTTTGTCTTTCAGCATCTGTTATCAGGGGTAGGGGTCGTCCCGGTCCGTACGGAGCTCACGGATCGCGTCGATCCGGGCCTGGATATCCCCCATAGCCCCCTCCGCCGCGAGACCGAGTGCTACCATTCGATGGTCCGCCTCCGCCCAGGCCGCCTCGCGTCGGCCCATCCAGTCCCGGGCCATATCCATCTCCTCCCGGATCGCCTTCTCGAACCCGCGCTCGGAGGTCTCGTACTGAAGCTGGGTGAGCAGGTTGGCGAAGGACTCGTCATGCCAGGAGTGGACACAATGGGCCACCTCATGACAGGCGAGCGCGCCGAGCTGACGCAGATCGTCCCGGCTCTTGAGCTTGAACGCGGTCCGTCCGGCCCCGTCCACCGGGTTCAGCAAAAGCCCGTGGGGGACCTCGCCGACCCGTGCGTGGCAGGCCCGCATCCGCTCGTCGAACACGAACCCGGTGACCCAGCGGTCCTCGCGCTCAAAGGCGTAAGGTTGCGCGCGCACCAGCCCCTCCAGCGCGTGCCGGCACGCCCCGGTCCAGGCCGCGTGCAACAGTTCCGCGTTGCGCCCGTCCCCGCCCGGGGCCGCCCAGGTCTCCGGCAGGAAGCGCCGGACCGCGGCCCGCTGAGCCGGGTTCGGGCTGTCGATATGGACCCCCACATCGGTGCGCGCGCCCGGGATGGCCTCCTTGATCCGGACCAGCTCGGCCAGGACCGGGTCCTCCAGATAAACCGGATCCGGCTCATCAAGGGTGACCGTCATGCCGCGGACCGCCTCCCGGGCACGGTCCTCATTACGACGGCCGAAATCCGAATAAGGATCGCAGGTGGGCTCCGGCAGCGTCCCTTGGGGCGCCGGCGGGGCCAGCCCGCTCCCGCCCCCGCGGGTCGGGATCATGATGGTCCGCTTCTCCTGGGTCCGGGACCGGAGCGCGCTCGTTGATTCGGAGGCGATCTCCGCGTAGAGCTTTTGCAGCTCATGGCGCCATGGGGACCGGATCGAATCCCGGGCGGATGTGAGTATCTCACGGGCCCGTTCCGGGGCCAGCTCGATGATCACCTGGGCGCGTGCGGAGAGGTGATCATCATGCATGGCCATCCCGTTCACCCGGATGATGGAGGTCTCCCGGAGCCCCTTCTCCCCGTGCGAGACGTAGACCTCCCCCCAGGGGCCGGTCTCATCCGTCAGGGTGCGGATGTGAGACCCGCGTCGGGTCCAGCACTTGAAGCGACCCGCCTCCCCCCCTTCCCCCCAGAACGGGGCGTCCGTCTCCGTAATCAGGGTCCGCCCCTCCGGATTTTCGCGGACGAGATCCGAGGTGATCGCAACCGCCAGACCCGATTGGCGCAACACCCTTGTCAGGGCCAAGGTGAGCCGGCGGGCCTCCTCCGGGTCCGCCGTGATGGAGATAGCACAACCCTTGACGGACGCGTCCGTCTCCCGGATCTCGTAATCTCCCCCCTCCCCGGTTACCACCAGGTTAGAGGTGCGGATCCGGTAGGCCCGCTGACTGAAGCAGGTGAGGATCCGGGCGCGCCCAAACCCCCCGATACCGGAATCACCCAATTTCGTGGAGGCCCCGAGCCGCATATAGACCGTCTCTATCGTCTCGCGGCTCATCCCGCCCCCGTTATCCGCAAGATCGATCAGAAATCCCCCATCCGGGGCAAACCTGGTCCGGACATGGAGACGTGACGCCCCCGCGTCCACAGCGTTTGACAACAGCTCACGCCAGAACGCGGCCGGCCAGTCCGCATAAGCGGAGTTGCGTTCGGACAGGAAGAAATCGCGCGGTACGGTGATGGATGGCATTTTAGGTCTCCTTGATAAATCATAAAAGCCACCTGCGAAAACCTGAAATAAAATCAATATGTTTTGAATCCCAAATTTTCTTTGAACTTCACTTTTGACGCTCTAAAACTGTGACTATGAGAGATTTTAGCGGACATACCCTATACGAGACTGATTTCATCGCGTGGGCGGAGGAGCAGGCGGAGGCTTTACGTATAGCCACGCCCAAGATCTCTAACCTTGGACTAGATCTGCCAAATCTGATTGATGAGTTCGATTCGCTTGCGCGTCAGGAGTTCACCCGCCTCGAAGATGCGGTGCGCGGAGTTCTGTCTCGGCTGATCCGGGCCGCCCTTGACACGGACGCTGATCGAGCACGGATTTCGCTCTTTGAGATCAACGGGATCTTGCGGGAGGCGTGTCAGCGGGGGTCCCCAACGGGTCTGACCCGCCTTGAAATGGATCGGCTTTGGGCTGAGGCGGAGGCGGCCTTGCCGGATTACATTATCTTGGTTGGCCCTGGCCCCTGTCCGTTTGAGGCCGGTACCCTCCTTTCAAAAGATTTCAGTCTTCGAGGCGCACTCGAGACGATCCGGGACCTGCTCTGATCCCAAATGGGGTTATTCTGGACCCAGGCCGGATCGCGGGACAACGCGCTCCATAAGCAGTATCTCAGAGGCCCTGTCCCCGGTGTCAGCCCGGGTGCGCGAGCTGCGCCACCAGCCCATATCCGGGTGGTGAGCGTCAACCAGACGTTCCTCCAGCCGTATGAGGTCCCCCTCCCGCGCCCGCATCAATGCGCGGCGGACGGTATCATCCGCCGGGATCAGGTTGATGTTCGCCGCGAGCGGGATGGCGTCGCCCGGGTTGAACCGCTCCCCGCCCCGGACCCGCCAGTAAAAGGAACGGCCCTACTGCCAGATCCGCAGCTTGGCGATCTCCTGCGGGGTGGACATCAGCCCCCATCCCAAGGCCAGATCAAGTGGAACCAGCTCTGCTGCCACGTCCGCGAGGGGCCAACGCTGCTTGTTTTTCGACAAGATCAGGGCTGCCATCCGGAACGCAGCGAACGGGTGCAGCGCGAACCGATCGACCTGGACCGGGGCCTCATCACTCAGGCTGGCCGGATCTGCGGGTCCGGGGCGAGGGGCCGGTCCGGGGTGATCCGGGTCCCGATGACCAGGTCCGTCCGCCCGTTCAGCGCAAGGCCTAACGCCCGCCCCCTGAGCGGGAGGAGCGTCTCCAAGGCCAGCATAATGAGCACAAGAGGCTGCCAGGGGCGAATCGGGATCATGCCGGTTCCAAAAAAATATTACCCATTATATGTAGTCGAAAAACGGTCTACTGGTTGGAAAAAGAAAGAAAATAACGTATGAACACTGACATCATCCCGGACATACACGGCCAGCACGAGATCCTGCTCACCGCTCTCAAAGGACTTGGCTGGCGCAGATCCGGGACCGGGTGGACCCATCCCGAGCCGGACCGGCGTGTCCTGTTTTTAGGCGACCTGATCGACCGGGGCCCGGAAAACGCGGCCGTGATCCGGACCGTCCGGTCCCTGATCGACGAGGATCGGGCCGATCTGATCCTCGGCAACCACGAGCTGAACGCGATGCAGTTTCACACGGCAAATCCGGACACCGGCCGCCCGTTGCGCCGCAATGATCCGAAGAATACCCGCCAGCACCGGACCTTCCTGGATGAGTTCGCCCCCGGCGCGCCCGAGACCCGGGAGGTGATGGCATGGCTCCGCACCATCCCGCTCCTGATCGAGGCGGATCGGTTCCGGGCCGTTCACGCGGCCTGGGCCGAGCCGACCGTGGCCGGGCTTCGGGCCCTGCTCCCCGGTCTGCGGCTGGATGAGGGGGCCCTGATCCGCTCCGCGGACAAGAACGATCCGCTCCACGCGCTGGTCGAGGAGATGACCAAGGGGCCCGAGACCCGGCTCCCGGACGGGGTCACCTTCTTCGACAAGGACGGGGCGGAGCGGGACGCTGTCCGGCTCTGCTGGTGGCGCGGGGACGCGGCCACCTGGCGGGAGGTGGCCATGTCCATCCCGGACCCGGGGGTGATCCCGGACACGGAACTGCCGGACCATGTCCGCGCGCAGACCTACCCGGAGGGGGCCCTACCGGTCCTGTTCGGACACTACTGGATGACCGGGGAGCCGCGCCTTCAGGCCCCGAACGCGCTCTGCCTGGACTACTCCGCCGGGGTGGGCGGCCCGCTCGTCACCTATGAGATGGGGGATCCGGCCCCCCTGTCGCTTGACCGGGTGAGGATGCACGGGCCCGGGTAGGGGACCGCCCATTACCCCACCCCCTGAACCCCGATACCGTTTCGGTTTTTCGCGGCCGCGTGCGAGCTTGCGCCGACAAAGCCAGGAGGACCTTTTATGACCGAGATGCGTTTTGAGTTCAGCAGCGGGAGCGGGGTTTCCGGAGAGTTCGCTTACGGGCGCGACCCGGACGGGGGCGGCCGGCTCAACGTCCGGTTCAGCTCGCACAAGCTGCGCCAGACGGACGGGTCCCCGAAATCCTTCTCGCTGGACTTCAACAATATCGGAAAAGGGGACCCGCTCGACTTTCTGGAGAGCCTGGATCAGGGATATTTGAACGACAAGCTCCCCGCCCTCTCCGCGCGACGCGATGACCTGTTCCAGACCATCGGGATGGTCCGCCACCTCCTTGACGAGGGAGCGCTGGAGCCGGAGCAGATCGAGGCGGCGGAGCAGGCCATCGACCGGTCAGCTTCCCATTTCTACGGGGATCACCGGTCCGCCTGCGAGGGGCTGATCCACGCGCTGATACACGCGGATCTGCCCGGTTTTCAGGATGACCCGTTTCACCTGATCGGCCATCGTTGCACGCTGGAGAGCCGGATTTTCGAGCGTGTTGTTTGGCCTCATCTTATCGAGGCGATCGAGGATCACATCTGCAGCAGCCCGGAGTTGGATCGCGCGATCGCGGCGATCGTGGCCGGGGAGCCGCTCCCTGCCCCTGACCAGGACGATGACTGGGCGGAGCCGGATCCGGGGCCCTGATCAGGCCTCCGGGCCGAGAAGGTGGGCGACAAGGGCGTCCATATGCTCGAACCGGTGCGACCCGCCTGGGAAGGTCAGGGTCGGGACCTGATCGCAGACCTCGTTCAGGGTTTCGCGCGAGCTGATCACCTCGTCCCCCATGTCGAGGACGACCCGCCCCGGCCCGTCGGTCCGGAAGGTGAGGTCCCGGTAGACGTCAACCACCGCCTCGGTCAGGAGGAACGGCGCCCCGAAGTGGGTCACCCCCTCGCCAAGATAGGCGCGGAGCGACCGGCTCGGCCGGATCGCCGGGTTGATCGCGACGAAGGGGAGGTTCAGCTCGGACCCGACCCAGGCGGCGAAGAACCCGCCGAGGCTGGTGCCCACGATCAGGGGATCTTCCGCCCCCTTCAGGGCGTCCAGATAGGCGTTGAACGCCTCGAAGGGGTCCCGTGCGTGATTGACCGTGACGCCGCGAACCGGGGCGATCCGTTCGAGCGCCTTGATCTTCGGCTTGCCCGGATCGAAGTTCGAGGCGAACCCGTGGCAATAGAGGATGGTCTTGATCTGACTGCACATGCCTCGCAGTATAGCTGCATGCCGCCTCCGGTTCAACGTCCCTTCAGGTAGTCTTGTGCCTGCGCCCGGGCGATTACGTCGATATCGCCACGACTGATGCCGATGTCGGACAGCTCGCGGTTGCTCAGGGTGCTCAACGCGTTGATCGTGCCGCGCTCAATACGTGCAGCGACAATACGGTCGAGGAGGCGGGAGAAGACGTTGCGCTTGCGGGACGAGTGAGGGGCGGACAGGTTAACGGTGGCATCAGCCATTTTGGGAATCCTTTAGGATGGCAGGGGTTTTGCAGGCATTTGCTGCGGTGCGGCATATCTACGCCGGAATTGCGAAAACGCAACCTGCGCCGGCCGAATTCTGCATGCGTCTCTTGCATACCGGCCCGCCGAAATCGTGTGGACTGACCAGGCACGACCTCGACGCGGACCCGGAACCCTGATCCGCACTCGACATGCCTGTCTATTTATGCGAAAAACATTAAGAATCGGATTATGGAGATATGGGATGAACATCGAGGCGGCCGCGCTTAAGACCCTGAAACTCGCTCATACGCATGCGGCGCAGGGCCGGGTCCGGGAGATCCCCGGACTGTCCCTTTCCCATGTGGAGGACATGTGGGCCCGCTGGCCGGTCGACGGCTCTCCGACCAAGCGGTGTCGCTGGCTCGGCTGGATGCAGGCGGCGGTGGTCGCCATGACGGAGGGGCGGGCGAGCCTGGAGGAGATGAAGGCGATCAACCTGGCCTGCGCGCAGGACCCTGCGCCTGACCTGACGAGCCCGGAGGCGCGGGAGGGGGCTATCCTCGCCTGGGGTGCGGTCCTCGCCCTGATCGATGCCGGCGCCTCCCTGGACGGGATTGGCCTGATAGCGCGGGAGAACATGGTTGCGCTTCGGGGCGAGTCCGTCTGATGTGGCGGGCGCATTGGTGTCTTGGCCGTCTCGTTGGCTGGTCCCTCATCCTCTTCTTCCTAAGAGAGCCGATCCTCTCCGCGCTGCCCGAAAGGGTCGCCGCTCTCGCGCCGGCGGACCTGGGAACCTGGCTCCTGGGGGTCGTGGCGGCCTGCGTGCTGGCGCGCTGGTCGATATGGGCCTACGAGGTCCGAAAGGACCCGCATGAGAAGGTCACGATCCGGCTGGACCCGCCCTATTATCGGGTCACGGTCCGGGTACATCCGCCCTCGCGCTGATTGGATTAGGCGAGGCGACGCGCTTTATCCGCCTCGAACCCATGCGCGATAATCCGCGCGGTGAGGATCCATTGATCCTTCGAAGTGGCCCGGGTTCGGGTGCAGATGCAAACGAACTCTCCTAAGGCGAACGCGCTCATCCGGCACCGGAGCGCCTCATCCTCCCCTCTGAGATCCCTGATGAGAACGATTAGACAGCACAGCGCCCATTTCAGGCGGCCTGCGCCGCCTGCTCTGTCTTGATCGTCTCCGGGTCAGAAGCTAGAGTGCGAATAAAGGAGAATACACATGATGGAACACATGACTGCGTCCGACTGGACCGGGTCCCCAATCCTCGGACCCCTCCCTAAACGCAAATCGATCGAGGAGGAGATCGCCTGGGCGATGCACCTGACCCAGGATGAGACGGAGCAGGAGATGCGTCGGCGTTGGCTGGAGTTTCATCTCGATGTCCAGGGCGGGCGCTGCGCTTACTGCGGGACCGGGATCCAGATATTCCGCAAGGACAGGAATGCGGACCTTCGGGCCACGGTGGACCACATCATCCCCCTCTCAAAAGGGGGGGCGGACCTGGTGGAGAACACGCTGGGGGCGTGCCGGCGCTGCAACCTGGCCAAGAGTAGCACGGACCTGGACGCGTTCCTCGTCGGGGAACCGTTTCGGGACAGCGTCGCGGCGAACCACCCCTGCCCGGACCGTCTCTGCGGGAATGACCGCTCCCCCCATTTTGATATGGAGCAGTTCCAGCGCGGGATCCGGATCTGGATCGACGGGACGGAGTACCGGCATATCTATGCCTATTGCGTGTCGGAGGGGGTCGCGGAGTTGGCGGTGGCCAGAACCCTTACCCGGTCCGGTCTGCCAATGACCCTCAAGAAGCGGGGGGTCATCCGGCCTCTCTACATGGACGTTTATGACGCCTTGGAGCGGATCGGGTCTGGTGTGTTTCGGGGGGAACTGCTCACCTGGCTCGCCGGACGGGAGGTCCCACCCGCTTTGCGGGTCCGCAACCCCGCCCTGTCATAATATGCGAAAAATGCCCAGTCTTTCTTCCTATCAACGGGGAACCATGGTAGAAGGGACTTACAGCCTTGGCTGCTGCGGCCGGTTCCGGCCTTTTGGGGGATACGCCGAGAGGCGTTTCGGGGGTGCCATGATGGCGCCCCCTTTTCGTTTCGTCTGAGTCCGTCTGCGCCGATGGTCGCGAACCCGGGATCGAACCTAACGCTCAGGGAACCTGACTTCATTTTCCCCCTTCCGATTTTCGCAGAACCGGGTGAATGTTATGCGAAAAAGGAGAGCACCATGGCGGACACCCCCGACACCCCCAACGCCACCGAGATCCCGGCGGACCAGATCTGGATCACGACTCTTATTGCGCGTGGGATCGCCCGGACTGATGAGGCGGCCCTCGCCTTCCATGCCGGCGGGGAGCCCGGTGCTTTAGACGTCGACCGGGACCTTCGGCAAGAATACATGGAAGAGGCGTATGACATCCTCCGCGGGACCGGCCGCATCGACGAGCTGGCGCTGATGGAGAAGCTGGTCCAGGGACCCTCCGAGAAGCCCAAAAAGAAGATGACGATCGACGAGATTGAGGCTTGGATCGCGGACCGCGAGGCGAAAGTGTCCCGGATCGAGCATCATCTGCACATCTGGGACCGGGGCGGGTTTGAGGGACGGGACAAGGGTTGGGCGGACCGGGCTCGCAAAGCGGTAGATTTCACCGAACGGCAGATCCGATTCGGCTATAACGCCCGGCTCAGCATGACCCGCGAGACTCTGGTCCCGGCGCTTGATGCCCGGATCGGTCAGCTCGAGACCGCCCGTGAGGCGGATCGGGACCGCAGAACCCATCTGGTCGATCGCCGCGAAGCGGAAACGAAAGCGCTGAAGGTGTTCCTGCGCGAGCGGGCCCCGCATCTGCTTAAGGAGGCCTATGCGGTCTGTGACGCGGCAGTGAGCGCGTTTGACCGGGCCGGGGAGCAGACCCGGGCGCCGGAGCCTGCGGAGCCCGAACCGGATATGGCGGACCCGTCCCCGTAGGCCTCTGGTCGACCGGTGGGTTCCGTATCTACCATAATCATGTGGACTGATGATGCCCTTTACTCACCACCGTGTCGAGAGGTGCCGCCCGACCCCCGGCCCTGAGCGCCGTCAAGCGAGCCGACGTTGCAATTTTCCATTTTAGCGGGTCAATGCAATTTTCTTTTATGTATATCATATAGATAGGGGATTATCCATATTTCGGGTGTTTTCCATTTTTTTGAAAAGGTTCCCTGGACTTAAGTTCCCCCTTTTCCGGCACTGGGCGGGCGATATTGCGGGATTTGAGTTGAAAACGCCTCCCCAGCGGTCCCGTTTTTTCTGTGGGGATCGGAGTGATGGAGGATATTGCGACATTCTGCGCTGTTATCGGCGACCTATTTAACAATTTGCGCTTTACAAATTGCGTTACGCAATTTATGTAGGTTGTATCAACATCAGGAGCAACAATGACCCATCCCCGCGCCACCCTCGCCCTTCTCGCCATCCAGGATGATCGCCTGAAGGTCCTTATTCAGAAGACCTCCGAAGGGACCGTCCGCCTCCTGTCCGGTTCCGGTGAGCCGGAGCTGGACCGCGACCTTGCCTTCACCTGCCGGCGGCTGAGCAGGGACCTGATCGGCAATCTGGACTACCAGATGCTCCCGATCAACACATTCTCCAACACGGCCAGCTCCGGCGGGTTTGACGTGCATCAGGTTTGGGCTGGACTCGCCCGGCCAGATGAGATCCCGACGGAGCTGCCCGAGGGGACCCTTTTCGTGGACCTTGAGCCGCTCCTGTCCAAATACGCCCTCGACGGGTCCGAATGGGAGTGCCCCTTTGAGCTGGAGATGGATCACGTTCACGCCTTGGGGCTCACCTCCTTTATCCTCAAGGAGTTCGCCGGGCGGAGCAAGTATCCGGCATTCCTGGTCCCGAGGGAGTTCACCATGGCGGAGCTGATCCGGGCCTATGAGATCCTCGCGGGTCAGCCGATCGACCAGGCGAGCTTCCGCCGGAAGATCGAAACCGTCAATTTCCTTCAAGAGGTGGGGGAGCGCCGTGGTACAAGCAGGCGCCCGGCGAAGACGTACCAGATGATCGGCGTCGAGCTCACCCTTCGGAAGTTCCTGACGATGCAGGACTAAGGAACGACCCCTCGGGCGGATCGTCCGGTGAGCCGGTCCCCCCTCCCCGCTCTTGTCGCCGTCCCGTTTCCGCTCGTTTTGGTTACGGGCTGGGCGACCCCGGATCAGCTCCGGTCCCGATCAGCTCACGCGGCATGACGACCCGCCCGTCCCGGAAGCGCCGGAGGGGGTGACCGGGCAGCAAACGGCCCGGCACCTTAGCATGAATGGCCGGTTCTTCCGGCTCCTCGGTGGGCTGGGACGCCTCAAGGCGCGCCGTCCCAGCCCTTTACGGCCGATCGCCGGGGGTGAAGGAGAGCTGGTTCGGACACGTCGCCAACATCCGCGCCGCCCTGGCGCAAAAGCACGGGGCGGTGGTGGTGCGCGAGGATCTGTCGATCCTCGCGGCGGAGAAAAAGATCCGGGCTACAAGGGTCGGAAGCCGTGGGGTGAGGGCTCAACGCCGTCGCTCACGGCAGGGAAGCACCGGGGTTTAGCCCGGGGAGGTCCACGTTTACGAAAATATATAACTGGAGGTCTTGACGACTCGCAAGAGATATGACAGTTTTCATCAAGGCCTCGCATGGCCGTTCGGGTCCCTCGGAAGAACATGCGCTCAGAAGACCACAGCTTCGAGATCGTTCATCCCTCATGAGCCTCCCGTCGCGGTAAAGGACCCGCCCGTAGAGACAACCGGCTCTTTTATGAAGGACGAAAGATATGTCGAAGACCGTTGCCGGCGTTCCGGCCACCCCCGCTATCGTCAAGGCGCAGGCAAAGCGCCTCCGCTCCGCCCTCGTGGACACCCTCTCTCTCTCGCACGGCCAGGCGCTTGAGCTGGTCGCGAAGACACACGGCCGCCCCAGCTGGGGTGCGCTGAATGCTGAGTATCTGGAGCGGGACCCGTTCGAGGGCCCGTTCAATCTGGGATACGAGAGAACCCCTGAGCTTGAGCCGGAGCCGGAGCATGTAGAGATCAATGGTCGTGGGACCTGGACCTCTCGCGATCTTGGTCTGCTGAAAACCGCCCTATTGGCAAAAGTCCCCGCTCTTCGTGGCCCATCGCATCGCCGCATGGTCATGGACCTGCTGCGGGACGGGGGGATCATCCCGGGTATGATCCCGGATCTCCTGTTCGCCATCTCAAAGCCTTTGGGCGAGATGACCTGGTGTGGGGAGCCGGTTGATATGGTCCGGGTCTATGATCTGCAGACCCGGGGGACCATGTTCCGTCCTGATCCGAAGGCGGACGGGGCCAGCGGTCATGAGTGGGCCCCGCTTGAATCGGTGGCGCGCCTCCTCGTTAATCTTGAAAAGATGGGTTTCGACACCTTCCCGGAACCGCTCGTCCACCATATCAATGAGCGGCTCAGCGCGGACCCGGAGCGTCGGCATATCTCCCACATTGAGCTTGAATGTCTCTGGTATGAGCGGGAACGGTCCCCGCGACGCTGGGTCGACCTCAAATCCTCGGATGGAAAGGGGGTTCGGCAGGCTCGTTTTGAGGTCATTCGACTGCGGGATGGGGACGTCATGGTTCCCCATTACGACGACGGGGACCGGATCCTTCAACTCGAGGTCATCTCTCCAGATCAGTATGATCCGGACATGTACGGAGTTGATTTGCCCATGGCTGTCGCCTGAGACGGAGACCGTTTCTGATCTTTACCTTCCCTGAGCGTCCGCTCATCGTCCCGGCCCTGGAAGAGGCTGGGTACCGAGACCGCGATTTCCAGTTTCTGGCCGCAGCGGACCTCTCCCCTTTTGCTGCTTTCTCGTCCAGCCCGTATGGTTATGGGGAAGGCGCGGCCGCACTGGGTCCGTGGTCACCTGATGCGGACCGAGAACAAGGGGCCGGTCTGGCGTAGGGCCCACGTCCGCGGGATAGGGGCCCCGGTGATGCGGCCCCGCGCCGTCACCGCCATGACGCCGGAGGCGCATGATGAGGCGCCGTCCTTCTGAACCACCTTAAACACAAAGAGGGGAAACCCAATGAGCTACAAGAAAATCGAGCGCGCGATGAAACAGGCATACCGGGACTGCCCGAGGCGCACCCTGCATGAGAAGGTCATGTTCCTGCCGGAGCGGCTTTACACCGCCTCCCCGCATCCGTTCGTCAGGGAGATGGCGATGGACGCGAAGCGGGTTGCGGACCTGGTGGCACGGACCCCGGTCCGCTACGTTCTCTCCGACGAGGTTTCCGGGGCCGCCCTCGCCATCTCTGAAGAAAAGGGGGAGACCCTTGGCAAGATCTTGCCCTATGTCCGCCTCCCTCATCAGCGGATTATGATAGAGTTCAATGAGAAGGGGCGCGCCCGGATGGCCGCGATCGCCGGAATCGAAAACTTGGAGGAGGACAACATTTACCCGAACCATACCGCTCTGCTGATCGAGACGGACGAGACGGGCCGACGCGGAACGATGGAGATGTGCTGTGTCGACCCGCAGATCGGGATGATGCTCTACCCGGTCCGGCTACGCTTCGACCTCGACAACCCGAATATGGCCGGCCCGATGGACCGATTCCACCCCACAGATCTTGGCGCCGACTACCCGAAATACGGCCCCTCCGCGGGGGACGGGAGCCCCACCCGGACCTGGCTTGAGTACACCCGGCTCGAACAGGGGATGAAATACCAAGGGCTGGAGCCGAAACAGGCAACCATCAGACGTCTGAACGAGGTCATGCAAAACCAGCCCGTGGAGCTGGTCAAAGAGTTCCGGTTCCTCGTTTCCACCCTCGGCATGTTCGCCCTGAAGAACGGGGTCAATTACGAAGAGACACGGCCGGAAAAAGGCAGAGGGCTCCCAGGCGGATCAATCGGGCGTCGCCTCTCCGTCCAGGCGGAGACCGCACCGACGATCCTGCGCATGACCATGTCGCTCAGCAGGGACCCGGAACGGGACCGGGAGATCAAAGAGATCCTGCGGCGTGGCGAGGCAATATCCTCCCCTGGTCTCCACTGGGTCTGTGGACATTTCAAGGTGCGAAAAACGGGCGTTTACTGGTGGTCGCCACACCTGCGCGGAGACAAGGATCACGACCTGACCGCCATCCCGCGGGAGGTCAAGGTGGTGAACCCGCCGGACCTGGCGCCGGGTTTTTAACCCCCCTCTGGCCCTGTCAAGTGAGGGTCAGGTCACCAAACCTCCCTGAAGCCCCGTCCTTCAGGGCGGGGAGGGATAGGAGACGATTCATGTCGCCGACCTTTGGTTGGCGACATATTTTCGCACGATCTCGATCGGCGCCCGCCGCAGCTTGCGGCGAAATAGGACGGGGACCAGAGCCGAGCCGTGAAAGGGCGTCATCGTCCAGCGCCCCACGCCGGTACTTGGTCACAAAGACCAAGTGAACGTGGAGGGCCGACACCACGTGTCGGCCTTTGCGATATTCCATCTTGCGCCCTTTTCGACCAAACGGTAGGTTTGTGAATATGC
>Ga0105052_10003157_pt1 | contig 19333 bp, 19 predicted proteins | sample FRY03_FD_78094 | JGI IMG/M metagenome (GOLD analysis project Ga0105052, IMG submission 78094) | Freshwater microbial communities from Lake Fryxell liftoff mats and glacier meltwater in Antarctica - FRY-03 | ecosystem: Environmental > Aquatic > Freshwater > Ice > Glacier meltwater ... | reverse complement strand
TCAAATCACCTCTATCAATCTAGAGATGATGTGGGTCGACACGAAAAACATCATTAATAGGAGAAAATCTCCCCATTGGCCTAGTATCCTTGTCTTTTCCATAACACTTTTTTCTACCTCATTCAGATAGGAAATTCTACGTGTCAACGCCTGAAAGGTTACATACTGTAATCTGAATGATCCCACAGATCAGTCTCGAAGCTCCTGATATCCTCTTGGACCATGCTACGCTTCAATTTAGAACGATTCCCATGAGGTCCCTGTTCCGCACGCATGTTTATTCAGCCATTCCTGATTCCCCTGATTATAACAGTGAAGAGGCCTGGAAAACCTTCATGTCCTTATAGGGGATAGCAATAAGTGAGGTCGGTCTTCTGCCTTAAGTCCAACTATCGCCATACATGCTTTGTCTGCATGACATTAGCTTGTTGAATGGGATCTAGACTCATGGCAGAATGTGGATGGAGCCACTAGGAGAGTATATGATGGGATGTCTAGCAGAAATAGTGATTCCTTTTCATGGTCTGATTGGTTCTATGTGATGGAGGGAATGCGTATTGAACGAAGCAGAATAGCTTCTGCTGCTTGCCAAAGAAAAAGCCCTTGGACCATAAGATCCAAGGGCTTTCAAATACGTTAAGGATTTCTTAGAAGTCCCAGAGGTCATGCTCGAATTCGAAGATTTCCTTCTTTATCCTTTCAGATTCCAAGAGGTGGTCGATACCGGAAGTGTATTCAGCTATGTTCCTGTCATAGACATTGCTTTCCTTCACTACGTAGCTATTGAACTGACGCTTCCAGAAGTAATCTTCATAAGACCTGCGCTCAGCATCGTTGCTGCGATTGAAGATGTCCCAGTTTGCGAATACATAACGGCACTCTGGGAAATATAGCCAGAATAGGTCACGATATCCTCTGAACTCACCGTCCTCACCACGTACTTCTATCATAGGAGCAATCCCTATGATTCTCACGTAACGCTCTGAACGCTGGCGATCAAAGTACCAGTCTTCTTTTAACTTATAACGCTTCACATCTGATGACTCGATATCGATTTGTTGGATGACCTCTACCAATTCCCCTGTGACCAGGTCAGTAGTATAGGTGGTGTCGATGGTAGACATCATAGCATCTATCTCATCTTTAAAGAGCGGCTGCTTGAACTCATCATCGCTTCCAAGAGGACCAGTAGAGTAAGCTGTGATGCTTCCATCTTCCAATCCATAACGGATTACATCGAAGAGGTTCTTACGGTCGCTCAAATCTTTCAAAGGGTAATACAGAGGAAGATTAATCTTCTCTCTCAAGTCAATGACTTGCCAAATCCGTTTTGCCCACATAACGTCTGCTTCACGCACGCTAGGATAAGGCACCACTTTCTTGGTGCGCGTATGCTCCTTGATGTAAGCCCCGTCCAATACGGTCTGGGCCTGTATGTCCATCGAACCTAAAAGGCAGATGGTTAATATGAGGATGGCGGATCTTTTCATGACAATCGTGTTTATTTGACCACTTTGAATGCAAGGGAACCGAGGCTCCTTATTGTTCCGTCAGGACCTTGTGCCCTGATACCTTCTATGAATACTTTCTGTCCATTCTTCGCAGCACGCAGCATCTCAGACATCTCAGGAGTGACACGGTTGCTGTTAGAAGCTTTGGAGATGAATTGACCACCTACAGACGTGGATATCTCGAATTTGGTCACGGTGAACTTCAAGTCGAAATCGAAGTCTTTCATCACTGCGGCAACTCCTTGAGAGGCTGTCAGTTCATTGAAGCCTATGGTAGCATCAGCCTGACCTTTTCCTCCATATGTAGCGACAGGATCTGGAACTGACTTCACACGGAACTTGGAAGGACCTAGGGTCTTCTTAGTACCATCAGGAAGTGTGCAGGTCACTGAGATATTAGCTTCAGTTCCGCTGCTCACTGTGACCATATAACCGTCAGAAGTCTTCTTGATACTTCCGTTGCTGATAGAAGGGACTACGTCCTTGTCCTGGAATCCAGGTACGCCAACAGTCACAGGATTCTCAACACCTTTATAGAACACATTCATCTTAGAAGGTGAGACTACGAGCGTGGGAGCGACTACATTATAATCAAGTTTGAAAGGTTCGGTAACAGATTCACCACCTACTGGGGTAAAGATGATTACACCTTCTCTCATCTGTTGTCCAATTCCTCCTGCAGGCAATTTTACCTTACCGACAGTTCCATCTAATTCCACCAAGTCATATTCTCCTGTCAATCCTCCTTTAGCTGCATCATATTTCACACCAGGTCTTCCGAGACGGATCTCAGGTTTGTTCTGATCATCATAGGCTGCAAGGAATACATCGGCCTCAAATGTTGCTCCTGTGGTCACATTCGTGGATACAGGGATAACAGCTGATTTCAAAGCCGTGAATTTGAAGGAAGATTTCTCAACGTCTTGGAACATGTATCCAACTGCATCACTTTCCGCATTACGTATGTCAGACTGAAGCTTGGACATGATAGAAGTAGTAGCAGCAAGAGGAACACTATAGAAGTTCAAAGTCTCCCAGAGTTCTTCCTTCCCATCTGAATCCTGCACACTGGAATAATCGAAGAGTGAATTGATGGATTCTACCAGTTTAGCATTGTCCGTAATCTCAGAAGTAACCAAGTCCCTGTATGCCTCCAACTTCTGTCTTAGGACGGCTGCACGGTAGTTATTTCCGTCTTCATGGTCATCAGTCGCAGGAGTGGCAGGTTCAGAACCAATCATGATTTGAGTATTCACACCGGTATTGTCCTTGACCTTGACACGTTCAAGACTCATAATGGTATCCAAAGCAGCGTTATAAACTTCATCTATAGGAAGACCTTCTGTATCAGCGATGGTCCTTGCCTTGATTAGACTGATATGTCTCACAAGTTCATTTGCAGCTTCATGTATGCGGATCGTCTTATCATAGGCTGCCTTATACTTTTCAGGATTCTCCTGAGCAAGTGCTCCGAAATTCCCGAGTTGTGAAGAAAGCTTTCCTTCAAAAGCTGCACGAGTGGTCCTCTGTCCTTCGTTAATAGTAACGAAGGAATCAAGGATCTCTTTAGATACGTTTAATGCGAGCAGAGCGGTCAACACGAGGTACATCATGTTGATCATCTGTTGTCTGGGTGATAATTTACCTCCAGCCATTGTTCTTTAGGTTTTAAAGATTAGTAAATGGTTCCTTAGAGGGAATTATCCGTTGCTATTGACATTCATAGCAGAGAGCATGTTGCCGTAAACGGTGTTCAATGCGCTCAAGTTCTTAGAGAGCTTAGCGATGTTATGCTTGTACTTCTCAGTATCATCTACAGAGTCATTCAAGTTGCTCATCAATTTCTCAATTCCAGCGAAGACCTCATTCGTAGCGGCCAATTTGGTTCGTGAAGATTCCAATTGCAATTCATACATACTGTTGAGGTCAGATAGATTCTCAGACATCTTGGTCAACTGTGTTCCTGCAGCATCCCCTGCACTTCCTGCAGATGCAATTCCAAGAACAACTTCAGCTGCTTTCGAATATGAATCACTCAACTCACCCATTCTGGCTGATGCTGAATTCACGTTTTCTACGTAGTCTTTGGTAGCAACAGTGGCTCCAGAGATATCATTCATCTGACCAGCTTGAGTAGATAGAGCCCTCATTCCTTCACCAAGACTGGCATGGAGTTCTGGTTCAATCTTCGCTTCCTCGAGCATACGGTCCAATTCTTCAGTGACTGAACCACCATGCTTCCTTGCACGATCATTCTTATCATCAGAGTGCTCACCAGTAGCAAGTTCAGGATAAACCAATGTCCAATCCACTTCTTCATGGATAGGTTCAAAGGCTGAGAAGAAGAAGATGACGGCCTCTGTTCCGAGACCTAATATGAGCATCCCATCTGCTCCTTTCCAGTGCTGAATTTTAAATAGTGCACCGATAATTACCACAGCCGCTCCAATGCCATAGAGTTTGGCCATAAACTTCTTCCATACTTTACTTCCAGGCTTCATGTTGTTTCCTTGCTTTTTATGGTTTCAAAAAATTTAACGAATAGGAGAGGTATATCAATTCCAAGTCTCTGGATCCCCCGATTTACCCCTGCCTAAATAAGTCATTACTGAACGGAAGCCGATGTAGGCCTTCGCAGTGTCTTGATATTCATAGGTACGCGTACCTGTCTGAATATAATATCCTATGTCTTTCCATGAGCCTCCGCGTATTACCTTACGCTTGAGTGCTGGTGGTTCATTAGCCAAAGCATCATAGGTATACTCTGGATTCAAGTCATGTGCAAAATCATAAACTGATTCGTCATAAGCAGTGTTGGTCCATTCGGCCACGTTTCCTGCCATACAATACAAGCCATAATCATTAGGCTCATATGAAGCTGCTGGAACCGTGTGAAATCCATTGTCCTCCACATAGTCTCCACGCAGTGGCTTATAGTTTGCCAATGGGCAACCAAGAATATTCCTCACATAAGGTCCACCCCATGGATAAGGGTTCAAGTCCAATCCTCCACGTGCGGCAAATTCCCATTCAGCCTCACTTGGAAGTCTGAAGTGCTGAACGAATGATTCTCCATTAGAACTCAACCAAGTATTCATAAGCTGTGTCCTCCATACATTGAAGGCTTTGGCTTGGGTCCAAGTCACGCCTACCAATGGATATTCATCAAAGGCAGGGTGCCAGAAATAAGCATTGGTCATAGGTTCGTTGAAAGAATATGTGAAGTCATGTATCCATACCAAGGTATCAGGATATACGTTGATGACCTCCTTTACAATGAACTGAGATCGGTCAACGTGACCACGTATGGCGTTGTTCTGGCCTTTCCTATTGGTATAGGAGAGATCCAAGTCACGCCCACTCTTATTAGCCGCAGCATGAAGGTCTATCCAATAGTACTCGAATTTGAGCTTACGACTATCGAATTCTTTTCTTGAGTAGAAGCGCTCATTCTCAGGGAGATACATATCAGCCAATGCTTCGCGTTCTTCTTCGTCATTCCAACGGATACGCTCGTCCCAGTTGATTACTGGAGGATCTAATTCCTCTCCATATTCGTTCTCTTCGAATGTGTGTTCACCTATTCCTTCTTCACCCAGTATGCGGTGAGCGATGGAATCCTTCACCCATGTGATGAATTGGCGGTACTCATTATTAGTGAGCTCTGTGTCATCCATATAAAAGGCTTGGACCGAAACGGTCTTCGACTTGGTGACGTTGGCGTGTGGAACATCCTGATCGCTGGGTCCCATTACAAAGGATCCAAAGTGGATGTAGTTCATCCCATAGGGATTTACTTGATAGAAATCTGGTCGTGGATAAGCTCCCACAAGTTCTCCTCGACTACCTCCACTGCAGCTCGCGAGCAATGCAATGAGGGCGATTCCCAAGATCATTTTATTCATCTTGCTGATATTTTTCAGTGTCCTTCTCAAATTCCAATGCGTTTCTCTATGCTATTTCAACCCAAAACTTCGTGGTGTTCTTTAACGGACACAAGCCAGTTTTGTTTCAATACTTAGAGTAAACGTACGTTTTTATAAATTTGCGGAGGTAGCGGTTTTTTCAACTTCATGCAATAATTCAGCATGATCTCATGACTTCCTGAGCTGTAGTTATTCAGTGAGGAAGTTGTAACATCATAAGAGTAACCGATACGTACGGCACTCCTACCATCTTTTAAAGCGTGTCTGTAGCCCAACATAGGTGCTATTGCGTCATCAGCTCTGTAGCTAACGCCTAACCAGAGCATATTCTTATACATACCCATCACATTGATGTCGAATTGGGTAGAGGCAGCGTCAGATTTGACCAGTAGATTCGGTATAATGTCTATACTAGGGCTCAGTGCGTATGTATAGCCAGCCATCAAATAATAATGGCGCGCTGTGGTGATACTCATGTCCTTCAACTCACCTTCAGAAAGGTGTGTGCTAGAAAGTCCTATATAGTACTTGGAAGCGTGATAATAAGTCCTAGTGAGAAATCTAAAGTCCCAGCTGACACTGTATTCGATGAGATAGATTGATCATTTGCAATCCCATCTACAGCCACCCATTTATTTCCAAGACTAGAAGATAGGTAACCTATACTGGCTCCTAAGCCAAGTTTACCCGAGCCAACATTCTTCAAATGATACGAGAAATGTCCTCTGAACATGGTATTATCCTGCTGTCCGAGTTTATCTGAATAAACAGTAAGTCCAACACCGCTATTGATCCTGCTGATAGGAGCGTGTCCATTAAACATCATGGTCTCTGGAGCTCCATCGAATCCTGACCACTGCTGACGATAGAATCCAGTCAAGCAAAGCTCATTCGAAATTCCTGCATAACCAGGGTTTATTGAAAGCTTATCGAACATGAATTGAGAGAACTGTGGATCTTGCTGAGCGCTCATGCTCAGAGTGATACAGACGGAGAAGAGAAAAAGTAATTTCTTCATTGCAGGGTTTCAGCGAGGTTGTCTATCAGGTTTCTTTAGCTACAAATCCAACGCTTGGGTTTGCAGAATAGCCGCTAAGATAGTGTTTTTTCATACCCACCAAATTTTCCGCTTGCGCTGTATGATAAAAATTGCAATGAAAAAGTGCGAGCTCTTGTAATGCTTCTCCTAGGAAATCCTGATCGACTTCTCATTCACTGGCCTTCAGAAAAGTTTTTGATATGTCTGCAGCCATATCTCAGGCAGTTCATGATTACATGCTGCGAGGTAATCTTCATAGGCGCAAGGCAGGATATGGGCACGTTTGAATCTATTCCCATCCGTTGGAGGATATGGAACTTCAAGCCACCATCTTTCTGTGACATTGCTCTTATAGAAGATCAGTTCATGGTCTTCTTTAGTATTGACCCTATATCTGGTAAATTGGCTTGAATCCGCATTGACATCCTCTTTTTGTCTTCTGCTGAATCCGTCAATGAAACACCATATGGCCTGAGCGATCAGTTGGGCTGATTGGGCTCTGTCATCGTAACTGGGGTTGTATTCGAAGAAGGCAAGGCAGTTCATGCGCTCATTCGTTCCTGCGAAGGAGGCCATTTGGCATAATTGCTCTGCATATAATCCATTTGGCAGTGGAAAGGCATGACCTGGAGAGTCAGCTTTTCTTACCGACCTCATGTCTACGCTGAACAGGTTGGCATTACGGATCATGGGCTCTGTGCTTAGCAAGCTCTTATTAACTTCACCCAGCCTCATCGTATTGAAGAGCATGTTTTTCATCACCTTGGACATCTCAGTATTGACCAAGTAAGATTGGAAAGCCAGATTGGTGTAATCGAAGAGGAATCCTGGTTTATGAAGGATCATCTTACTCAGATAATTGGAGGAGTCCAATTCCTGCTCCACATCGCCTAAGTCATAAATAGGGTCCACGTGCAAGATATTGCACATGCGTTCAAGCCTACAGAATGCTTTATATATGGCTAATCCTGCGTGATCTGGACCGCCAATGATTACGGGGATGATATTGCGCTCAATCAGATAGCTGCATGTCATCTCCAAGGCGAAGTGTGTGTCTTCAAGACTATGCCCCGGGCGTATGTCACCTAGGTCGAGCATCTTCAGGTTCTCAGTGGAAATATAGAGTTGATATAGCTGTTCTCTAATGTGCCAAGATCCTGCTCCACAGCCTTCATTCTCCAGGCTGTTCCTTCCTTCATTCAACCCAATTAAAGCGATCTGAATGTCTTTCAGCTCTTCTTCTTTACCGCTGAACAGCTGGATCGATTTACCGATAGAACCCGTCCCTGACTTGGAACGAAGCTCTTCACCCTTTTTAAGGAGTTCGATATAGATGCTCAAATCGCTCATTTCTTCTTCCTTGCTCTTCCTTTTGATTCTGGCGCTGCCGCAGCTAGTTCAAGACATTGTTCCAAGGTCAGGCTAGCTGGCTCTGTTCCCTTCGGAATCTTCACATTCTTTTTTCCGGCCTTGATATATGGTCCGAACCTTCCGTTCAAGACTTGGATGTCAGGATTCTCATCAAAGGTCTTGATGAACTTATTCGCATCAGCAATTTTCTTAGCTTCATACAACTCAAGGGCTTGTGCCAAGGAGATATCGTATACATCATAGTCAACGTCCTTAGGCAAGGACACGAAGGTCTTCCCAACTCTCACATAAGGCCCGAATCTTCCTACAGCCGCTAAAACATCTTCTTCTTCGCTCTTTCCAAGTGTGCGCGGTAGATCGAAAAGTTTGATGGCTTCTTCTAAAGTGATGGTCTGAATACTTTGATCAGGACGCAGTGAAGCGAACCTTGGCTTTTCTTCATCCTCTACGCGACCTATTTGGATCATAGGTCCATATCGACCAATGCGTGAGAGAATCTCCTTTCCACTTGCTTCGTCTATTCCAAGTATACGCTCACCAGTAGCCTTCTCACTCTCAGCTAAGGTAGTTTCAATATTCTCATGAAATGGCTTGTAGAACTTGGCGATCATATCCTGCCAAGAGAGTTGACCGTTGGCGATATCATCGAATTGCTGCTCTACATCAGCCGTGAAATTATAGTCAAGGACGCGTTCGAAGTTGGCGACCAAGAAATCATTTACTACTACTCCGATGTCCGTTGGGAAAAGCTTGTTCTTCTCAGCACCACTTATCTCCGTCTTCACGGATTCATAAATCTTATCCTTGGCCAGATTGATCACATCATGATTCACCGGTGTTCCTTCTTTGGAAGTGTTCTCTACATATCCCCGTTTCTGGATGGTACTGATGGTCGGAGCGAAGGTGGATGGTCTTCCTATTCCTAGTTCTTCCAATTTCTTGACCAAGCTCGCTTCCGTATAGCGCGCTGCGTGTTTGGTATAACGCTGCAGAGCTTCCATTTCCTGGAAATCCAGGATCTGCCCGATTTTCACCGGAGGCAGCATGCCCTTCTGCTCTTCAGCATCATCCTCATCGCTGCTCTCCATGTAGACCTTCAGGAATCCATCGAATTTAATGACCTCGCCTGTAGCTTGGAGATTCTTATCATTCTTACTGATGTCAATAAGGATGATGGTGCGTTCTAGCTGCGCCTCGCTCATCTGGGAGGCGATAGTCCTTTTCCAGATCAGTTCATAGAGCCTGTCTAAGTCCTTGTTCCCTGTGCTCCTGACACCCAAGTCTGTGGGACGTATAGCTTCGTGAGCTTCCTGGGCATTCTTGTTCTTGTTAGCGAACTTGCGAATGTTGACATACTCTTCACCGAATTCTTTGGTGATGACCTCTTTACTCTGCGCCAATGCAATATCCGACAGATTCACAGAGTCAGTTCTCATGTATGTGATGTGTCCTCCTTCATATAGCTTCTGGGCCTTGCTCATAGTCAAGCCAACAGGAAAACCTAGTTTCCTAGAAGCTTCTTGCTGAAGCGTAGAGGTGGTGAAAGGTGCTGCTGGAGTTCTCTTTCCTGGTTTTACCTCTGTGTCCTTTACACTGTAATCAGCACCAATGCAGGATTTCAAGAAAGCCATGGCTTCTTCTTTCGTTGTGAAACGTTCAGGAAGGTCGGCCTTCAAGTTTTTCCCCTCAATGGTAAAATCTGCACTGACCTTGAATGAACTCGTAGCTGCGAAGGCCATGATTTCCTTCTCACGTTCTACTATAAGACGCACAGAAACAGATTGCACACGGCCAGCTGAGAGGCTTGGCTTCACCTTTCTCCAGAGCACAGGGCTCAACTCGAATCCGACTAAGCGGTCCAGTATTCTTCTTGCCTGCTGAGCATCTACAAGAGCTCTATCGATCTTTCTTGGATTCTCGATCGCATGCATGATGGCTGTCTTGGTGATCTCATTGAATGTGATCCGCTTCGTCTTCTGTTCAGTAAGTCCCAGGGCCGCTTCCAGGTGCCAAGAAATGGCTTCTCCCTCGCGGTCCTCATCCGTTGCTAGCCATACCATCTCGGCAGCCTTGGAAAGTTTAAGCAATTCATCGATGACCTTCTTCTTATCTGAACTCACCACATAGGTGGGAGCGAAGCCATTCTCGATATCTATGCTCAGCTCCTTATCCTTCAGGTCTCTCACGTGACCATAACTAGACTTGACGGTGAAATCTTTTCCGAGATACTTCTCAATGGTCTTGGCCTTGGCCGGTGACTCTACTATTACCAGGTTCTTTGACATATTGTATGTGCTTCTATTTTCGTCATCCAGATCAGTCTGATCTTTTCAGGGTGCAAATAAAGGATTGTTCGGCATTGTATATATATGGTACATGAAACACTTTTTTAACCTCGGACTTGTATATGTCAGCTAAATACTTTGTATTTAAGAGAAAAGGGGGCTGACACATTGTCATAAAATTGGCAGAGATAGACTACCTTTGTGCGCTAATCTTAAAGGTTGAAATAGCGTTGGAGATGGATAAGGAGATCATCGAGGAGAGACAAGGAGAAGTGATGGACATTCCAAATTCTCAAACAGGAAAGAAACTTTTTCTGGAGAGCTATGGCTGTCAGATGAATTTTTCTGACTCGGAGATTGTTGCTTCTATCATGCAGAAAGAAGGCTATGTCACCACTCAAGATGAATCTGAAGCTGATGTGGTCTTGCTTAACACGTGTGCCATCAGGGATAATGCAGAGCTGAGGGTCAGAAAACGCCTGGAGTACTTCAATTCAGTAAAGAAGAAAAAGAATCCAGCATTGATTATTGGTGTGCTAGGATGCATGGCCGAGCGATTGAAATCCAAGTTATTGGAAGAAGAGAAACTGGTAGATTTGGTCGTTGGACCTGATGCTTATCGTGATCTTCCCAAGTTGGTAGAGCAAGCAGATGATGGTTCTAGGGGTGTCAACGTCCTCTTGTCAAGAGAAGAGACCTATGCTGATATCAGTCCGATCAGACTGAATTCCAATGGAGTCACTGCGCTCATCTCCATTATGCGCGGCTGTGATAACATGTGCAGCTTCTGTGTAGTCCCATTTACTCGCGGAAGGGAACGCAGCAGAGATCCTGAGACCATCGTGCATGAAGCCAAATATCTATTTGATCAAGGGTATAGGGAAGTGACCCTTCTTGGGCAGAATGTAGATTCCTTCCGCTGGAACCTGAGCAGGGATTCTAAAGTAATAGACCCAGAAAAGTTGAGTGCAGACTTTGCTGACCTCTTGGCCAAGGTAGCAGAGGTGGACCCATTGCTCAGGGTAAGATTCTCTACTTCACATCCGAAGGATATGGTGGATAAAGTCTTAGAGACCATGGCCAGATACGAGAACATCTGCGAAAACGTTCATTTACCCATCCAGTCTGGAAGTACGGCTGTCCTTTAGCGTATGAACCGAGGATATTCCCGTGAATGGTATATGAACCGCATGGCCTCTATTCGGAAGTTCATGCCAGAAGCAGGGGTCTCAACGGATCTGATGACAGGTTTCTGCGGAGAGACTGAAGAAGAACATCAAGAGACGCTCAGCCTGATGGAAGAGGTCAAGTATGACTTCGCATACATGTTTGCATACAGTGAAAGGCCTAAAACATTGGCAGAAAGGAAATTCGAGGATGATATTCCTGAAGAGGTTAAGAAGAGAAGATTAGCAGAGATCATCGATCTCCAGGCACTTCATAGCATTTCTAGCAATGAGAGCAGAGTAGGAAAGCAGGTGAGGGTGCTGATCGAAGGAGAATCCAAACGATCTAGTGAGCAGTTCTTCGGAAGAAGTTCACAGAATGCTGTGGTAGTATTCGATAGAGAAGATTTTAAGAAAGGGGATTATGTGACCGTGCAAATCACAGATAGTACACGCGGAACCCTTTTGGGAAGTATAGTGAAAGCATAAGCAATGGATATTCAATCAGTCAAACAGCGATTCGGGATCATAGGCAATAGTCCTGCCTTGAACAGAGCCATAGATATCGCCATGCAGGTGGCGCCTACAGATATCTCCGTGCTGATAAACGGTGAAAGTGGGACAGGAAAGGAGGTGATGCCTCAGATCATCCATAACCTCAGTCACCGTAAGCATAGCAAGTATATCGCTGTGAACTGCGGGGCCATTCCTGAAGGGACTATAGATTCTGAATTCTTTGGGCACGAGAAAGGATCTTTCACGGGTGCATCAGAGAGTAGAAAAGGATATTTCGAAGTGGCCAATGGAGGTACAGTGTTCTTGGATGAGATTGCTGAGATGCCTTTGCTTACGCAAGTGCGTCTCTTGAGAGTCTTGGAAACAGGGGAATTCATCAAGGTGGGGTCTTCTAAAATCCAGAAGACCGATGTGCGTATCGTAGCTGCTACAAACAAGGATATTCCTACAGAAATCGATAAAGGGAAATTCAGAGAAGACCTCTATTACCGATTGAATACGGTGCCCATCATTCTTCCCCCATTGAGAAAAAGGAAAGAGGATATCGTATTGATATTCAGGAAGTTCACCGTAGATTTTTCCGATAAATACCGGATGCCGCCCATCTTCTTGGAGGAGGATGCCCAGCGTTATCTGGTGTCCCATGAGTGGCCAGGGAACATACGTCAGTTGCGTAATCTGGTAGAGCAGATGTCAGTGATAGAGAAAGGGCGCAATATAGATGTGAGTACATTGATGAAATACCTTCCAAGGGAAGGTTCCCGCCTTCCAGCGGTGATCCAGAAGGATCATTCATCCAGTGATATGTCAGAACGTGAGATCCTCTTCAAAGTCCTCTTCGATATGAAGAATGACATGAATCAGCTCAAAGGATTGGTGGCCGATCTTATGAAAAGGAACAGTTCCATTTCGCTCTCAGATGAAAATGAAGCCTTCGTAAAGAATATGTCTAAGGACTTGGAAGTCATGCCCAAGCGATATGAAGAGAAAGCCAAGAACGACTCTCTCGAATATGAGATTCTCCATGACGAACGAAATGATGACATGCAATTCCACTCTCATGAAGAAGTGGAGGAATCATTATCCATAGCTGATAAGGAGAAGGAATTGATCATAAAGGCATTGGATAAGAACAATAACAGGAGAAAGAAAGCGGCAGAGGAACTTGGAATCTCTGAACGTACATTGTACCGCAAGATTAAAGAGTACGATATCCCGTGAGAAACATCTTCCTTGGCATACTCATCCTTGGCACGTTCACTTCTTGTAACGTGCGCTATTCCTTCAGTGGAGGAAGTGTTCCTGCAGAGGCACAGACCTTCTCGGTAGATTACTTCCTGGTGTCTGCTCCCTTGGCCAATCCGAATTATGGTCAACAAGTAAGTGAAGCATACAGAGACCTCATGTTGAGTCAGAGTAGATTAAGATTGGCCACCTCTGACGGTGACCTGCATTATGAAGGAACAGTCATACGCTATGATCTGCAACCTGTAGCTGTGACAGGAGATGAACAGAGCAGCAGGAACCGACTCACCATCGCTATGAAAGTGCGATTCTTCAATCGCATTGAGCCTGAAAAGGACAAGGAGATCAGCCTGAGCCAATTCGAGGATTTCGATGCGGCTAGCGATTTCAGCATTATCGAAAGCGAATTGGTCACGGCCATCAACACTAAAATCCTTCAGGATATGTATGACCAAACCCTAGGAGACTGGTGACCCGCTCTGAGTTTATAGGAATCATGGATGGCAGCATCAGGCCAGCACAGCATCATATCCATGAAGCTGAGCAACTGCTCATGTCCTTTCCGGCCAGCCACATCGTGCGACTCATGCATCTGAAGGTTCTAAAAGGAACAGGTGACTTGGGCTTAGAAGCGAGCCTGGATATAGCGGCAGCGCATCTGCCTGATAGGAAGGTATTACGGGAATTGATCTTGGCTAAAGTGCCGGTTCTAGAGCAAGAGCAGGTTCAAGAACAAGTTCAATCTCAAGAACAAATCCCGTCCAAAGAGCAGGAGACACCCGGACCTGATACTCGGCAGAAAGAAGAGAGTTCAAGAACGCTCATCCCTGAGTTGGAGCGGCAATATCTGACCGAGGCCGTCCTCAGCAGCCTTTCGCAAGAGGTTTCCGAATACAAGCCTGAGGAAGAGAAGTCTGAGTCTGAAAGCGTGGAGAAGAAGGTTCAGAAAAACACATCCAAAGCAGAACCCAAAAACTTCTTGGATTTCATACATGGCCAGGGAGATGAACCTGATACGAGTTCAAGGAAGTCAGTTCTAGGAGAGCAAAGCGAACTCATCTCACGCTTCTTGCATAAAGAGAAAACAGAGAAGCAAGACTTCTTCGATCCGGGGAAAATGGCTAAGAAGAGCCTAGAAGATCAAGGCGGAATGGTCAGTGATACCCTAGCTAGGATTTATATGAATCAAGGGAATTTCGACAAGGCCATTAAGGCATATGAGCAATTGAAGTTGAATTATCCTGAGAAAAGCACTTACTTTGCGGGCCGTATTGAAAAAGTACGGGAATTGCAATTAAAAAAAGGTAGATAATCCATGTCAACAATCATCACCATTCTCATCGTCATCATTTCTATCCTTCTTGGATTGATTGTTCTTATCCAGAACCCAAAAGGTGGAGGACTGGGATCAGGTTTTGGAAATGTGAACCAGATAGGAGGCGTCAAGCGTACTTCTGATTTCTTGGAAAAAGCAACTTGGGGATTGGCCATCGCGCTGGTTATCACATGCTTAGCTTCTACGGCTATTATGAGCGGAAGCGTTGGAGAAACGGAAGCCGATTCACTTCCAGGAGACGCTGAACTTTATCAAGCACCAGCTCCAGCTGCTGGTGATCAAGGTGAAGCACCTGCTTCAGATGATGCTGCGGTGGAAGAACTTCCTCAGTAAGTCAGGAAAAAGAACTTATAAATGTCAGTCTGTCACTATAGGCTGACATTTTTTATGCCCTTATGTCTGAGAATGCGATTGGCATAAAATCTGACTTGGCGCATATGTTCCCATTCCATTTGAGAATAGAGATTGAAGAATTGAATCAATAAAACTTAAGAACTATGTCAGTCAACGTTAAGCCACTTGCGGATAGAGTGTTGGTCGAACCAGCCGCAGTTGAAGAAAAGACCGCTGGGGGAATCATTATCCCAGACACCGCTAAAGAGAAACCACAACGCGGTAAAGTCATAGCCGTTGGAACCGGAAAGAAAGATGAACCTATGACCGTGAAAGCGGGAGACAGCATTTTGTACGGAAAGTACTCAGGTACTGAGATCAATGTAGAGGGTAAAGAATACCTCATCATGAGGGAGTCTGACATCTTCGCGGTAGTCTAAAACCTTACACATTAACCTTTTACAATAGATAATAAGCCATGGCTAAAGAGATAACATTTGATGTAGCTGCCCGTGATAAACTGAAGAAAGGTGTGGATGCACTTGCCAACGCAGTGAAAGTCACATTGGGACCTAAAGGAAGGAACGTCATCATCGATAAGAAATACGGTGCTCCTTCTATCACTAAAGACGGAGTTTCTGTCGCGAAAGAAATAGAACTGAAGGACCCTATCGAAAATATGGGCGCCCAGATGGTAAAAGAAGTTGCCAGCAGGACTGCTGACAATGCCGGAGACGGTACTACCACCGCTACCGTATTGGCCCAGGCCATCGTCACGGCCGGATTGAAGAACGTTGCCGCAGGAGCTAATCCTATGGACCTTAAGAGAGGAATCGATAAGGCTGTTGCCCTAGTCGTTGCGAACCTTCATAAGATCTCCCAAGAAGTAGGAGATGACAATGAGAAAATCAAGCAGGTCGCTACCATCTCTTCTAATAATGACCACACCATCGGAACTCTTATCGCTGAGGCTATGGCCAAAGTGAAGAAGGAAGGTGTCATCACTGTTGAAGAAGCGAAAGGAACAGAGACTACTGTTGAGATCGTTGAGGGAATGCAGTTTGATAGAGGTTACCTCTCTCCATACTTCGTGACCAACTCTGAGAAGATGATCGCTGATCTGGAGAATCCACTCATCTTGATATATGACAAGAAAGTGAGCAGCATGAAAGACCTGCTTCCAATCCTTGAGAAATCAGCACAGAGCGGTCGTCCACTCTTGATTATCGCTGAGGATGTAGAAGGAGAAGCGCTGGCTACCTTGGTGGTAAACAGACTTCGTGGTAGCTTAAAAGTAGCTGCTGTGAAAGCACCTGGATTTGGTGACCGTAGGAAAGCTATGTTGGAAGACATCGCTATCCTCACTGGTGGAACCGTGATCTCTGAAGAGCAAGGAAGGAAGTTGGAAGACGCTACCTTAGAAGACCTCGGAACATGTGAGAAAATCACCATCGATAAGGATACTACCATCATCGTTAACGGTGCAGGTGAGAAGAAGATGATCGCTGCGCGTATCAAGCAAATCAAGGCGCAGATGGAGAGCACTACTTCTGATTACGACAAAGAGAAACTTCAAGAGCGTTTGGCCAAATTGGCTGGAGGTGTTGCTGTACTCTATGTTGGAGCAGCCACTGAAGTGGAGATGAAAGAGAAGAAGGACCGTGTTGATGATGCTTTGCATGCAACCCGTGCTGCTGTAGAAGAAGGAATCGTTCCTGGTGGTGGAGTTGCTTACATCCGTGCAGTAGCTGCATTGGATGGTTTTAAAGGGGATAACTCTGATCAAGATACTGGTGCTGCTATCATTCGCAGAGCGATAGAAGAGCCATTGCGTCAAATCGTTGCCAATGCTGGCGGTGAAGGTTCTGTAGTCGTGCAGAAAGTCCGCGAGGGTAAAGGCGATTTCGGATACAACGCTCTGACTGATGTCTATGAGGATCTGTACAAAGCAGGTGTCATAGATCCTACCAAAGTGACGCGTGTGGCCCTTGAGAATGCAGCTTCAATCGCTGGAATGCTCTTGACTACTGAAGCAGTCGTTTCTGACATCGAAGAGGTAAGCTCAGCTATGCCTAACATGGGTGGCGGAATGCCTGGAATGATGTGATAGAATTCACAGAATGAAATCAAAACCCCAATGCTCTATGAGTGTTGGGGTTTTTTTATTTGGCACCAATAGGGATGGGCTCTCCCAGGAATTTAGGTCCGGTCCCTATGGCCAGGTCCCATATCATCTGAACCCTCGCTAGACGCTCTCGCATCTTGGTGTTCCATCCCCCAGGACCCTCTACATCCTTCGCACAATATCCGATGGCTTCAATCCCTTTGAAATCTGCGATGAAAATGGCCCGCTCTACATGAAATTGCTGGGAGATCACCGTGATGCTCTTCTCTTGGAAGACCTCTCTGGAACGCACTACCGAGTCCAAGGTCCTGAATCCAGCATAATCCAAGACAATCTTCTCGCTCGGGATACCTAGCTTTATGAGGTCCTTTCTGAATTGTTTGGGCTCATTGTAATACTCTGTAGCATTATCTCCGCTGATCAAGATATAGTCAATCTTCCCTGAATCATAGAGCTCCACGGCAGCTTTTATACGGCCTGTATAGAAGATATTATCGCCATGGATACTGTATTTGGAGGTTCCGAGTAGCAGCCCTACTTTATTATGCGGAATGGTCTTCACAGAGTTGAATAACCTATCACTGGTCTTGTATTCTACCCATGCATCGCTCAAGATTATCAATAAGGCCAGCATGATGAATGTGCCTATTAAAAAGCGTGAGGCCTTGACTATCAGGGAATAAGATCTTCTATGTCTTGGGCCGGTCATGCTGACAAGGTAAGTGCCTATATGGTTATAACGATCCTTTGCCTTAAGATTGTTGCAAATTGGACCTTGGAAACTGAGATCGTTAAAACTCTCTTAAAGTCCCTTCAGCTTTATAGGAGGATGTATCTTCATGGCCAAGAATTCCCACAGCGTGAATAGGAATACCATAAGACTTGTAATGATCCTTGGATGGATCTCCATCATCGGGATCCTCGCTACCCAAGTTATATGGGTGCATAAGGCCTTCACTAATCAGGACAGGGAGTTCAATGACCGCGTGCATATCTCCCTCACCAAGGTCACAGAAGATATCCTCGCTATGAAGGAGGATGCAGCCTACATCTATAATCCCGTTACGCAGATCAGTAATAACTCCTTCGTGGTGCAGATGAATGATACCCTGCATCCATATCTGCTCGAGAGTCTCTTAGCCCAAGAATTTGGTCGTAATAACCTCTCAACTGACTTCGAATACGGGATCTATGATTGCTTTACGGATAGCATCGTCTATGGCGGAAAGGTCTCTATGAATAACTCCGTAGATACCATTTCCAAGGATATCACAGGAATAAAGTGGGACAGGGATGGACATTACTTCGGAGTATATTTTCCCAATAAAAGCAGCGATATTATCTCCGCTATGAAGCAATGGATCTTCACCTCAATCATCCTCTTCTTTGTGGTCTTCTTCTTTGCCTACTCTATGTTCGTGATCCTACGTCAGCGCAGACTTAGTGAAGTCAAAACAGATTTCATCAATAACATGACCCATGAGCTGAAAACGCCCATTTCTACTATCGCCCTCTCCTCTGAAGTCCTCCTGTCCGAACACTTTGAGAAGGAACCTGAGCGATTGAAACAATATGCTGAGATCATTAAGAATGAGAATGAACGCCTTCGCAGGCAAGTAGATAAAGTGCTTCAGATCGCCACCTTGGATAAAGGAGAGATAGAGATGAAACATGAAGCGTTGGATATGCATGAGTTGCTAAAAAGAGCGCTGGTCACCCTGCAGATTCTTGCACAACAGAAAGGAGGAAAACTCAGTGCTGACTACTCAGCCATAAATCCGATAGTACGAGGTGATAGGGTCCATCTGACCAATGTGATCTATAACCTGATTGATAACGCGATCAAGTACTCCTCAAAGCCCATTATCGAACTAAGAACGCACAATGAAGATCAGCTATTCTACCTTTCTGTCAAGGACAATGGAAAAGGATTGAGCAAAGAGGATTCAGTGAGGATATTTGAGAAATTCTATCTTGTGCCTCAGGGCAATATCCATGATGTAAAAGGATTCGGGCTGGGATTATATTATGTCAAGAGAATCATGGAATCCCATAAAGGAAAAATAACGGTGGATAGCAAGCTAGGAGAGAGTTCCACGTTTACAATCGGACTTTTGAATGACAGATAAGGCGATGATATTGTACGTAGAAGATGACCCTAACTTGGGTTTTGTAGTCCAAGATGGCCTGCGAAGAGCAGGTTATACGGTGCATCTGATGCGCGATGGTAAGACCGGACTACAACAGTTCAATGAGCAGGAATATGACCTATGTATACTAGATGTGATGCTGCCTGAGAAGGATGGTTTCAGCCTCGCTGAAGATATCAGGCGGATAAATCAGGATGTACCTATTCTCTTCTTGACCGCTCGTTCGAGTATGGAGGATAAAGAGATGGGCTATGGCAAAGGTGCTGATGATTACCTCACTAAACCCTTTGAACAACAAGAGCTTCAGCTGAAGATCAGAGCTTTGCTTCG